>VOFG01000990.1_pt1 | contig 94000 bp, 111 predicted proteins | sample 5384171 | NCBI WGS metagenome assembly VOFG01 (sample SAMN12384726, study PRJNA508395) | human gut metagenome | isolation source: healthy gut F | host: Homo sapiens
TGCTGCGGCAGCTTTTTGACGGACGCATAGGAGCACAAGCTTTTCGACTACATCTCCCGAGTTTGGGACAGATGGATATTTTGCGAAATGCTGGGTACGGGAAAACGGGCGGATCATGCTTTACAAAAGCGGAAGTGCGACGTTTGAGATAGAGCCGCTGTCGGAGTATCTCTCGTGCCAGCTCGCAGAGAAGCTGCACATGGACTATGTGCCTTATGACATCGCGTATTATCACGGCAAACTGATAAGCAAGTGTGCGCTGTTCACGAACGAGAAAACCGGGCTTGCTAAAGCACATGACCTTTGCCGAAGGGTGAGCGCTCTGTTTCCGCTATGCTCAATTATTTTACATCGATAGGCTCGGGGACAGCTTTCGCAGAATGTGTGTACTCGATGCGCTGATACTCAACACCGACAGGCACCTCGGCAATTTCGGTGCGCTCATAGATAATGACACAATGTCCGTAATACGAATGGCACCGGTGTTTGACAACAACCGCAGCCTGCTGTTTGATATGGACATCGACCAACTGAAAAATACAGACTGGTGCATTGGCACATGCGCTCCGCGTTTTGGCACTGACTTCATTTCAACGGCAAGAGGAATACTGACAGATGATATACGTCAGGATGTTGAGGCACTGCGCGATTTCAGCTTTGTGCAGCACCCAAAGATAAAGGCAGAAGAGGCACGACTCGAGGCTTTGTCGACGATAGTGCGTGAGCAGGTGAAGAGAATACTTTATTAAAACAGCATTTAGAATCAATTTGTAAATATTCAAAACCGGCAAGGCTCAAATGAGCCCTGCCGGGTTTTTATGCGCTCCACGCAGTGGAACTCTGATACTATCGCAGATCATCCCTTCGCTGCCTTTATCATTGCCGGAACTATATCGAAGAGGTCACCCGGCAGCAGCACGTCCGCCAGCTCCGCGATGGGCGCGTGAGGGTCGGTATTCACGGCAACAATAAAGCCGGAATCCTTCATGCCGCCCTGATGCTGGATCGCCCCGGAAATGCCGAGCGCAATATACAGCTTCGGGCGCACGATCTTGCCGGTCTGCCCTATCATGCCCTCCTCGCCAAGCCAGCCCTTGCTCATAACATCCCTCGTGCAGCCGATGCATCCGCCGAAAGCGTCCGCCAGCTCCTGCGCGAGCTGCAGGCCGCGCTTGCTGTCCTTGGCGATGCCCATGCCGACGGAGACAATGACCTCCGCCTTCGTGACATCCACCGTGTTCTTTATCTCGCGGACAACATCGATGACATCTGCCATGACGTCGCTCTCCGCAAGCTCAAAGCCGGGGTATTCGACCTTGCACGCCGCGGCGCGCTCCGCGCTGTATTCGCCGGGCTGCATCACGCCGGGACGCACTGTCGCCATCTGGGGACGGTATACGGGGCAAATGATCGTCGCCATCATATGTCCGCCAAACGCGGGCATCGTCATTTTCAGTCCGTCATACGCCGCCGCGGCATCTATTTCCTCCGGCTTGAGCGTGGAGTTCTCCTCAAGATAGGCGCGGTACTCCGCGCTGTCAGTGTGCAGCAGCGTGCAGTCGGCATTCAGCCCCGTCACAAGCCGCGCGGCACAGCGCGGCGCGAGCGCGCGGCCAATAGTGGTCGCACTGACAAGGAACGTGTCCGGCATCAGCTTTTCAACGACCTGACAGATGACCTTGGCATACGCCTCAGTGGTGTATTTCTCTAGCAGCGGGCTTTCGCACACGAACACCTTATCCGCGCCGTAACCGCCCAGTGTGCGCGAAAAATCGGCAACATTGCTGCCGACAAGCAGCGCATAAAGCACTGACCCCGTTGCGTCGGCAAGTCTGCGCCCTCGGACACCAGTTCCTTCGAGCAGTCCAGCAGCACCCCGTTTCTCACCTCTGCGAGCACAAGTATACCATTAAAGCGGGCAAAATCTTCCTTTGTAACACATTTCATAGTCTTTTGCTCCCTCTTTTAACCCAGAACGTGTCTGTCGTCCATCAGCTCAAAGAGCTCGCCGGTCATTTCCGCCGGCGTACCCTGAAGCACCATGCCGCCGGTCTTCTTCGGCAGAGCAAACGACGTGAGCACTATCGTCGGCGCGTTTTTCAGCCCCGTCACATCCGCATCGAAAAGTGGCAGAGGCTTTACGTCATCATAGGTGTAAACACGCATATTCTCCTTCGCGTCCCACGTGTTTATCCTGTCAATGCGCATGTAGCGCGGAATGTCTATCTCTTTCATGCAGGCGATGAGGCAGGGTGTTTTGACGCGCACGGTCATATATCCGTCCTCCGTCACGCGGCTGCAGACGAGCGCCGCGCCGTCAAGCTCAATACCGGAGACATAGGTGAGCTGCGCGATGGAGAGCTTTTCCGCAAGCTCCGGCCCGACCTGCGCGGTATCGCCGTCTATCGCCTGTCTGCCGCAGAAGATAATGTCGTCATCTTCAAGCCCAAGGTCGTCTATGACGGCGGCAAGCACGGTGGAAGTCCCATAGGTGTCCGAGCCGCCGAGCTCACGCGCGGTGATAAGGACGGTATCATCAACACCCATGGCATAAAGCTCATGCAGCATTATTTCCGCGGAGGGAGGACCCATCGTGACGGCAATGACCTTTGCGCCGGTCTTGTCCTTCAGCCGAAGCGCCGCCTCGACCGCGCCGAGGTCGTCCGGGTTTATGACGGTGTCCATCCGCGCGCGGTCGAGCGAGCCATCCTTCTTGAAGTGCACCTTGCCGCGCGTGTCGGGCACTTGCTTTACACAGACAAATATTTTCATTTTTTCGTCCCCCTTAATCTCTCAGCAGGCTGTTGGAGATGACAATCTGCTGGATCTGCGACGTGCCCTCGTATATCGAGGTTATGCGCGCGTCGCGGTAAAGCCGTTCCACCTTGTACCCCTTTATGTAGCCGTAGCCGCCGAACACCTGCACCGCCTTGTACGCAACGCGGTTGCACATCTCTGCCGCATAATACTTGCTCATTGCGCAGCGGACGCTGGTCTCGGGCTGCCGGTGTCCTTGAGGACGGCGGTGCTGTACACAAGCTCGCGCGCCGCCTGAAGCTCCGTCGCCATATCGGCGAGCATGAAGCTCACGCCCTCGAAGCTGCCGATCGTCTTGCCGAACTGCTTGCGCGTCCTGGCATAGGTCACGGCCTCGTCAAGGCAGCCCTGCGCGATGCCGAGCGCCTGTGCCGCAATGCCGAGACGTCCGCCGTCGAGCGTTTTCATCGCGGCGGAAAAGCCGCGGTGCAGCGGTCCCATGAGGCAGTCCTTCGGCACGTGCACATCCGTGAAGCTTATATCACTCGTCGGGTAGCCGCGAATGCCCATCTTGTCCTCATGCGCGCCGCACTCGACCCCGGGCAGCTTCATATCGACGATGAAAAGCGAGATGCCTCGGCTGCCGCGCTGAGATGGATCGGTGCGCGCAAACACGAGCGCGTAGTCCGCCATCGGCGCGCCGGATGCAAAGCGCTTGCGCCCGTTGAGCAGATAATAGTCCCCGCAGTCAACGGCGGAGGTCATGACCCCGCCCGCGTCTGAGCCCGCGTCCGGCTCCGTCAGGCAGAACGCCAGCAGACTTTTGCCCGCGGCAACACCGGGCAGATATTTCATGAGCTGCTCCTCGCTTGCACAGGCGAGCAGCGGACCGGAGCCAAGGGAGTTGGACGTGTTCGCGTAAATGGACAACACCGGGCTGACGCGCGCAAACTCCTCCAGCATGAGCACATGGGTGAGCGAGTCGCCCCCCTGCCCGCCGTATTTCACGGGGATCTTCGCGCCCATGAACCCGGCCTCTGCCATTTTGTTGTATATGTCCCAGTCAAATTCACCGGTGGCATCCAGCCGGTCTATAAGCTCCTGGGTAAACTCGTTTTCCGCAAACTCCCGAAACAGCTTCTGCAAAAGCCTGTGTTTTTCCGAAAGTATCATTATCCTTCCTCCTGAAATTTTGCTTTTTTGTAAATCGATTCTATCACACTTAGTTAACTAGGGTCAACAGGTTTTTGAGTTGTCAAAAAGAAACGGACCGCAGCACAATGCGCAATGCATCATGCTGCGGTTCTTCTGTACCGCAGACCTATTTCAGGTCATTTTCAAACGCGATAAGATGCTCCTCCATCGCGGCACGCGCACGCGGCGCATCCTGCGCGGCAACAGCGGCATAAATCTCCTCATGCATTTTATATACCTTTTTGAACATCTTTTTACGCGCGGCGGGAGTCATGCTCTCCATCTTCGCGCGCATAAAGCTTTCGTTTATGCTGCTGAGCGTCTGGTTCATCATGATGCTGACACTGTTTTTCGCGGCAGCGGCGAGCAGCCCGTGAAACTCCGGGTCGAGACCGACATAAGTGTCCACATCGTCGATGCTGGCCGCCATCCTGTCCAGCACAGCACGAAGCTTGTCCAGATCCTCCTGCGTGCGGCGCTCACACGCCCATGTCACGGCTGCCGCCTCGCTGATAATGCGGTACTCGCGCATATCTGCAAGGCTGATATTCCCGACCTGCAGCGCATCCTGCATGGTCATCTGCATATTGTTATTTCCGCCCGGCTCGGTGACGACCGCGCCGTTGCTGCCGGCACTGGTGCGGATATATCCGCTGCGTTCGAGCATACGCAGTGCCTCGCGCACAGTCGGACGGCTGCGCTGGAACATCTCCATCATCGCGCGCTCATTCGGCAGACGGTCGCCCGGCTTCAGCTTGCCCTTGACGATCATCTCTGACCTGCTCATAGATTATCTCACTGGCGCGCTTTGTCGCGGCCGGCTGAAACGTCACGGAAGGACCTGCATCACCTTTAGCCATTAAATCGCCTCTGCTTTCCGAAATCTATATTAACTATTATACCTATTTATATTTTTCAAGTCAAGCCAAACAGCTCACGCATAGCCGCTCTGCGGCACTCGCCGCCGCTTACAGCGCCTTTCTGCGTCTTGGGCAGGTCGTCAAGGAAAACTATGTAGCGCGGGAGCTTGAAATACGCAAGCTGCGGGCGCAGACGCTCGCGCACCGCGTCGGCATCGGCGCTTGCGCCGTCGGCAAGGTGGATGCAGGCACATATCTCCTCACCGAAATGCGCGTCGGGAACACCGACGACCTTGCACTCCGCCACGGTCGGGTCTTTCGCCAGCGCGTGCTCAATCTCCACAGGGTTGATATTCTCGCCGCCGCGAATGATCAGCTCCTTGCACCGTCCGCAGAGCGTTATATTCCCATCCGCGTCCAGCCGACCGAGGTCACCGGTGTGCACCCAGCCGTCCGCGTCCCGCGTTTTCGCGGTCGCCACCGGATCGTCAAAGTAGCTTTGCATGGTGAGGTACCCGCGCACGCATATCTCCCCCACTTCACCGACAGGCAGCTCCGCCCCCGAGGCAAGATCGACGATCTTGCCCTCGACATGGCTCATGAAATGCCCGACGGTATGACTCCTGACCGCGAGCGGGTCCCCGATATTGCACACGGTCAGCCCGGCGGTGCATTCCGTCTGCCCAAGACTGGACATGAGTGTGAAGCCCCGGTCAAAGCTGTGCTGGATGCGCTCAAACTCCTCCGGGGAGCAGCCAGCTCCGGCAATGATGCCGATGCGCAGTGAAGCCACGCGCGCGGGTGAAAAGTCCTCCTTGGCAAGCATCGCGCGGAACATCGTCGGCACGCTGTTGAGCACAGTGCACCGCGCCTTCTGCACAGTGTCAATGACATTCGCGGTATGCCGGTCGCGCGGCAGACACACGCACGCGCCCACGGCGAGCGCCGCGAAAAGATTGCCTGAAAACACAAAAGCAATGATACACCGGCATGGCAACGCAGAAGCGGTCATCCGCCGTCGCGGCAAGATCGTGCGCCCGTTGTATGCCGTATCAAGCTCCGTCTCCGGCGCGCAGGGCAGATCGGTCAGAAGCGGAAGCGCCCCAGCGCCCCGCTCAAGCAGAACGGTATGCTCGATTGAGGACGGCATATCTACCCCGGCGAAGCGCGGCGCGAAGCCGTCCTGCTCTCTCTCCGAATGCCCGAGCAGCAGCAGACGCGGGCGCGTCTGACCCAGCATTGTCAAAAGCTCTGGAACGCTGAGGCTCGTGTTGAGCATGGCCGCTGCCGCACCGATGTACATCAGCGCGTACATCGCGGTTATTCCCTCAAGGTTTGGGTCTGTCAGCACTGCCGCACGGTCGCCGCGCTTCACGCCGAGGGCGAGGAAGCGGCGCGCGCAGAGCCTGACCGCCGCTTCCAGCTGCGCATAGCTGACTGTGCTGCCGCCATGCCATACCGCCGGATGATCAGGGGATATTTCCGCGCGGTGCGCGAAAAGCAGCTCGCCAAACGTAATATTCTCCAAAGGCAACATTTTTTCACCGCCATTTTTCGCAAAAAATCGTATTGTTCACGCTAACATCATCCGCGCGGAGTTGTCAACCAACTGCAGCACAGTCTTTAACCTTTTGAGCAAATTTCGTTTCATATGTCCAAAAAACGTGCTGTTTTTTCGTCATATAACGGTTAATCAAGCTCTTGACAATGTCTCCGCTTCTCCTGTATCATTATTTTGAGCTATATAACATAGTTAACTAGGTGCCGAAAGGGTACTATTCACATGATAACAATGGGCATCGACATAGGTTCGACAACATCAAAATGCGTGCTTGCCGAGGACGGGGGAAAAAATACTCGCCAGCGCGCTGCTCGTCGGCGGCATAGGGACGGACAGCCCCGCGCACGCAGTCGGGGCGGCGCTGGCTTCCGCGGGAGTGGACATTGGCGCTGTGGAGTACACGGTCGCGACCGGGTACGGCAGGGCGCGCTATGACGCCGCCGACGAGACCGCGAGTGAGCTTGTCTGCCACGCGGCGGGGCGCATCTCGTGTTCCCCGGCGTGAGAACGGTCATCGACATCGGCGGACAGGACGCGAAGATAATCTCGCTGAGCGAGGCGGGCAAAATGCGCGACTTTCTGATGAATGACAAATGCGCCGCCGGGACCGGGCGCTTTCTCGACGTGATGGCGACAGTGCTGCAGATCCCGACGGACGAGCTGGGCGCTTACGCCGCGCGCGCCGAAACGCCCGCAGAGATATCAAGCACATGCACCGTGTTTGCCGAGAGCGAGGTCATAAGCCAGCTCGCCAACGGCGCGACGAAGGAGGCGCTCGTCGCGGGGATATGCGAATGCGTCGCGCGGCGCACAGCGGCGCTGGCAAAGCGCAGCGCGCTGGCTGACGAGATATGCATGAGCGGCGGCGTTGCGCGCAACGAGGGTGTGCGCCGCGCACTGGAAGCGGCGCTCAATCGAAAGATACTATACAGCCCCATGGCGCAGCTCTTCGGCGCGCTGGGCGCGGCACATCTGGCATACGCCAAAGCACAGCGTGCAAAGGCGCTTTGATTTGTTTATCTATATTTTAAATAGTAGGAGGAGATAACCATGGCAGAAGAAATAAAGACGCATCGTCCGCCGCCCGACCCCAACAGCGCAAAGTACATGCCCCAGCCGGACTTTCTTCTGTGCTGCAGCAACATCTGCAACTGCATGATAAAGTGGTACGAAAACCTGTCCCGTGAGCTGAACATCCCGATGATAATGATCGACGTGCCGTTCAACCCCGACTACGATGTGTCCGACGCGGAGCTGGAATACGTCAAGGCACAGTGGGCCGCGATACACCAGCTGGAGGAGCTCAAGGAAGTTGGGATGACGTCAACCGCATCATGTTTGAGGGTATCGCCTGCTGGCCCTACCTCCGCGCCACCAGCACCGGCCTGAAGTCCCGTGGCATCAACATGGTCACCACCATCTACGCCGACGCCTTCGGCTTCGACTACAACACCTTCGACGAGATGATCCGCGCCTACTGCAAGGTGCCCAACGCCATCAATTTGGAGATGAGCCGCGACAAGCGCATCAAGCTGTGCAAGGACAACCATGTGGAGGGGATGCTGGTGCATACGAACCGCAGCTGCAAGCTGTGGAGCGGCTTCATGTACGAGATGAGCCGTCAGATCGGCGAGCCCTGCAGCATCCCGGTCGCCAGCTTCGACGGCGACCAGGCGGATCCGCGCAACTTCTCCGAGGCCCAGTACGACACCCGCGTGCAGGGTCTGACCGAGATCATGGAAGCCAACAAGGCTGCGAAAGGAGTGTAAGGCATGAACGACATCCTGAACAAACTTCATGAGATGGCCGTCTCTCCCACGCGCACAGATGGACAAGTATCTCGCCCAGGGCAAAGAAGATCGTGCTCTGCGGCCCTGTCTATACCCCGGAGGAGATCATCCACGCCATGGGCTTCGTTCCCATGGGCGCGTGGGGCGGCGATGTGGCGCTGAACCGTGCCAAGGAATACTGCCCCGCTTTCCTGTGCGCCATCGTCCAGTCCCTGCTGGAGCTGGGCATCAGCGGCGCGTATGACGGCGCCTCCGCCATCGTCATCCCCTCCCTGTGCGACACTCTCAAAACCGTGGGCGAGAACTGGAAGTACGCGGTGCCGTCCATCCCGTTCATCCCCATGACCTATCCCCAGAACCGCAAGCCCGCCTACGGCGTGGCCTACACCAAGGCCGGCTACGAGCGGGTCATCCGCGACCTGGAAAAGCTGGGCGGCACGTTCTCTGAGGAGAAACTGCGCTCGCCTCCATCAAGGTCTATAACCGCCACAACGCCGCCATGCGGAAGATAGACGAGCTGTTGGCCGGGCACCCGGAGATCACCGCCGCCCAGCGCAGCGATATCTTCAAGAGCGCCTTCTTCATGACCAAGGAGGAGCACACGGAGCTGGTGGAGGCTCTCATCGCAGGCTGGGGGGCCCGCCCCCGCGGCGGAGAAGCTGCCCATCGTCATCTCCGGTATCCTGACGGACGCCCCGGCCCTGAACGCCATCCTGGACGAAATGGGTCTGCACATCGTGGCCGACGACGTGGCCGCCCAGTCCCGCCAGTACCGCACCGACGCTCCCGAAGCGTGCCGATGCCCTCAACGCCGCTGGCCGAAGAAGTTCGCCGCCATGGGCAACTGCTCCGTGCTGTATAACCAGGATAAGCCCCGCGTTAAATGGATCGTGGACACCGCCAAGGAGAGAAACGCCAAGGGTGTTCTGGTGGTGCTGACCAAGTTCTGCGACCCGGAGGAGTTCGACTACGTGATGATCAAGAAGGCCTGCGAGGCAGCCGGACATCCCCTGCGCGCTCATCGAGGTCGACCGGCAGATGCGCAACTATGAGCAGGCGCGCACCGCCATTGAGACGCTCAAGGCGATAATTGAGCAATAAACATACCATCATACCAAGGAGAAATACATATGAACGCCACAAAACGCCCCTTGAGGGCATACAAGGTCGTGGAGCTTGCCACCTTCATCGCAGCCGCCCTGCTGCGCCAGATTTCTCGCGGATCTGGGCGCGGAGGTCATCAAGGTGGAAGCCCCGCGGGCGATCCCCTGCGCTACACCGCCGTCAACGAGGGTCGCCCCTACGGCGACGCGGAGGACACGAGCTTCACGCTCGAAAACGCTGGGCAAAAAAGGTCGTCACGCTGAACACCAAGTCTGAAAAAGGGCGCGAGGCACTGGAAAAGCTGATCGCCCAGGCCGATGTTTTCATCACCAACTGGCGGCAGTCCCCGCTCAAGCGCGCGGGACTGGACTATGAGACGCTGCACGCAAAGTATCCCTCGCTCGTGATGGGCTTTGTCAGCGGGTACGGCGAGGTCGGCCCAGACAAGGACCTGCCGGGGTTTGACTTCACGGCGTACTTCGCCCGCGCTGGCGTTATGGGCACGCTCTACGACGTGGACGCAATACCCATGACCCCGATTGCCGGCTTCGGCGACCATCAGGTCGGCATGAACCTTGCCAGCGGCATACTGGCGGCGCTGCTGCGCGCAAAGATGACCGGCGAGGGCGACGAGGTCGTCGTGAGCCTTTTCCACAGCGGCGTGTGGGACGTCGCGCTCTTCCTGCAGGCGGCGCAGTACGGCGATGTGTCCACGCAGTTCCCGATAAGCCGTGCGCAGATCGCAAACCAGCTGAACATGACGCACAAGACCGCGGACGGGCGCTGGTATCAGCTCGCCATGCCCCAGTACGATGTGCTGTACAACAAGTTCGTTGAGCAGGTGCTGATGCGCCCCGATCTCGTCAACGACCCGCGCTTTTACCCGCAGACGAATTTACAGAACAACCTGAAGGAGTTCTACGCCCTGATGGTCAACGCCATCGGCAGCATGACCGGCGCGGAGCTTGAACGGCGCATGAAGGCCGCCGACCTGCCCTACGCCGCGTGCCAGACATGGCAGGAGGTGCTGCATGACGAGCAGGCCTGGGCGAGCAGCATTCTTGAAAAGGTGAAGTTCCCCAACGGCGAGGAGCGCGCCATGGTGCGCACGCCGGTGATGTTCGCCGAGACGGAGCTGCCCCCCTACGAGCGCGGGCACTTCTTCGGCGAGGACACGCGCGAGGTGCTCGCCTCCCTCGGCTACACCAAGGAGGAGATTGCGGCGATGTTCGCCGCCGGTGAAGCCGTCGGCGTAAAGCGCATAGGATAATTTCAAAACACAGCGAAGACTATACGGCAGCCCAACGGCTGCCGTATGCTTTTTGCGGCATAACGCTGTGTTTTATGCCGCTTTTTGCGGCCATGTTCAAACTCCAGCACAATGACATTTTTTCGACAGATAAATATACTGGGCTATACATTATTACATACAAGGTGGGAAAGTATGAAACAAAAGAAAGCCTCCCTATGGACAAGGGACTTCATTGTCGTCATCGCGGCGACATTCTTCACGGGCATTGTGATGGGCATACTGGACTCGTGCCTCGCGCCGTTTGCCAACGATATGTTCTCATCCAAGACCCTCGGCGGGTATCTGACCTCGCTTTTCAACCTCGGCTCTATCATCATGGCATTTTTCAGCGGCCGCTTCGTCGACCTGCGCGGGCGGAAGAAAATGTTCTTCGTCGGCGCGATAATCTTCGCTATACCGACATTCGTTTGCGCCGCGTTCCCCACACCGACCGTCAGCCTCACCACACGCTTCATTCAGGGTCTCGGCAAGGCGATCGTCGGCGTGGCGGGAGCGAGCATCGTGGCGGACATCGTCCCGGCTGACCGTCTCGGCGAGGGCATGAGCCTCTACGGTCTCGGCTCAACGCTGGCACGCGCGTTCGGTCCGTCCATCGGGCTTGCCATCTGCGAGGGCAGCGGGTATAACATGATGTTTTTCGTGTCGGCGGCGGTGTACGCCCTCGCCGGGGTCGTCATCCTCTTCTCCAACTACGAGAGCAAGCCGGAATACAAGGCGCTGATAGCGCAGAAGACACTCGCCGCGGAGAGCGCGAACGCCGCCGCGGGCGCGGAGTACAAGGGTGTATGGAAGCTTGTTGAGAAGCGCGCGTTCCTCGCCTCCATCAACTACACCATCTATTTTGCGGCAACAGCGGCGCTGCTCGTGTTCAACACGACGTTCTCGCAGGAGGTGCTGGGGCTGAGCTCCGGGCAGATAGGCACGTTCTACATCGTCTCCTCCGTGACCATTCTCATCGGGCGTATGTTCCTCGGCTCGCTCTCTGATAAAAACGCGCTGTACTCCCTCGTGCCGTCATATATCTTCCTCTTCCTTATGTACATCGTGCTGATGAACTTCTGCGTGGGGAACTACTTCATGTACCTCGTCGCGGCGGCGCTGTACGGTCTTGCGACCTGCGTTGCGATGGCGACATACAACTCCATCGCCATTGTCGACTCACCCAAGGGCAGGAACGCCGCAGCAAACGCCGTGTTCTACTTCCTGATGGACGCTGGCATGATGGTCGCCGCGGGCGCGCTCGGTCCCGTTATAGACGCGATGGAGACCCCTGCGGCGGGCTATCGCGTGTGCTTTGAGATCTCCATGCTGGTGGCCGGCGTCGCGCTTGTGATGACGCTTGTGTGCTTCAGCAACAAAGCCCGCGCCAAACGCCGTGCCAAATACGGCATTGATTGATGCAGGTATACGAAAAAAACCTGTCAAGGTGTGAAAGCCTTGACAGATTTTTTATATCTTGTTAAGTTGGACGTTAAGTAAATGCTTTTAATTCAGCCCTTATAATCCTTGAGCTCCGGTGCGCCCTTGCAGTGGAAGCCGGTGAACACGGGAATACCGGTGTACTCCTTTACAGGCTCCTTGCCGGTGATGGCGCGGACAGCGCCGGAAGCGAGACCTTCCATCTCAAACTCGCCCGCTTGATCGATGACCGGGGCGATCCATGAGATATAAGGTCTGAGGTGCTCCTTGAGATATGGGTCTTTGGACATACCGCCGGTAAGGATGATAGCGTCGACCTTGCCCTCCAGCACGGCTGCACATGCGCCGACCTGCTTTGCCGCCTGATAGATAAAAGCGTTGTAGATAAGCTCGGCATATTCGTCGCCCTCATTGATGCGCTTTACGATCTCGCGCGCGTCAGCGGTCTTGAGATGGTCGGTGAGACCGCCGCTCTTGGAGATACGGGCGATCATCTCGCTCTCGGTGTACTTGCCGGAGAAGCACATTTTCACAACATCCGTCGGGGGGACCCAGCCGGAGCGCGTGGGTGCCATCGGTCCATCACCGGAGAGCGCATCGTTGCACGCGATGAGCTTGCCTTTCCTGTGCGCGCCGATGGTCACGCCGCCGCCGAGATGGCAGACGATGAAGTTCATGTCCTCATACTTTTTGCCCATAGCCTCCGCGTAGCGGATGCAGTTTTCCTTGTGGTTGAGCTGATGGCCGCGGCTCTCGCGGAAATGGTCATAAAACCCGGTAACGCGCTCATAGTCGCAGTACTCGTCCACATCGGGCGGGTTGACAGTGAAGAATTTATCCCCGCCATACTCCTTGGACAGCCCAACAATGATCTGCGGTCCGAGAACATTGGGATGGCGGTTGGACTTGCTGGTGACCTCGTAGACAAGGCTTCCCTCGCCGACGTTGTAAATGCCGCCCTCAAGACCGACGAGACCGCCGACGATGGTGGCATAAGCGTCAATACCGGTCATGTCGAGCTTGTTTTCAACAATAGCGCTCTTGACGGTGCTGATGCGGATGGGGAGCTGATCCTGAATGGTGGGGCAGGCTTTCAGCACCGCGATGTCATGGTTGACGTCCTGCTGGAACACCTTCTCGCCGCCGACAAAGAGCGCGATCTTTGTGGAGGTCGAGCCGGAGTTCGCAACGAAAACAACGTATTTATTATCTCTCATGCTTCAGAACTGTCCCTCGACCCACTCTGCAGGCTTCGCCGAAGGTCTTTTTCTTCTTGAGCTCCATGAACGGAACCTCGATGTCGAACTCATCCTCGAGCGCCGCGGAAAACTGCACGATGTTGGTGGATTTGCAGTGCAGATCCTCGTCAAATCTGGTGTTCTCGCTGAGATCCTCCGCCTTTGCGCCAAAGAGATCCTCCGCCTTCCTGCACAGAACCTGAACGGCTTCATCACGAATGGACATAATTTTTTCCTCCTATATTTTTTAATTTTAATTTGCAAATGTTTTATCAAACATCCAGCGTCATCATAGCATCTGACCCCGGAAAAATCTTTGTACCCCAGCACAAAGATGACGGGCCGTGGATGCGTTATAATCCTGTCATAAGCTGTGAAAAATATAGTTCGGAGCATGTTGTCTCCGGTAAGGAGTGAGCAAAAATCAAGAGCAAATACCTGTCCACTTACATCACGGAAACGCCGGGTCTGGCGATCGCCCCGGCGCACGGCAGCGCGGAGGACATTGCGTTCTCTGCCGTGGCGATGCTGCCGGTCGAAACAGACGCGCAGTATTCCGGCCTTCGCGCCGACACGCTGTATTTCATCCGCAGCGATGTTCCCGCGCGCTTCACGTTCCCGGCGGGGCTGAGCTTCGTTGTGCTGAGGTTCAATGATGTGCTGCCGCCGGAGGAATTCCGCACGGGCGCAAAGCTCGTCATCGTGGCGGAAAACGAGGCGGCGTTCACCGGATTTTACAGTCGCTGCCGCGATGTGCTGTCCATTGACGCAGAGATGAACCACGCGCTGCTGCACCTGACAAAAATGGTTTCCAAAAACCGCACGTTCAAGGACATCGTCAAATACATCGCGCAGATATACAACAGTACGGTGAGCATCGTGGACAACGCATACAGCGTCCTCGCCTATGCCGACCCTGTTGATGCGCCGCCGGCAAAGCTCAACAATGAATATACCCGCGGCTGGCTTGATCTCAGCGCGGTAAAGATACTCAACCGCATTGACTTTCTCACGCCCAAGGTCAAAAACGCCGGAGTGGAAATTCTACAGCATTCCGCAGGAAGCTGACCCGTCTGACACCGTCGGGTATATGCGCAACAATTACTGCGTGATATATATCAACGGCAACGCTGCCGCTGCCATCAGCATTTTTGATGACTTCAACATTGACGACTACAAGCTCAAATACATGGAGGCCATCTCCTACGTATTGAGCAGCTATATGCAGAAGCAGGAGTTTTATCAGCTCAACCGCGGCGCATACTTCAACCACCTGATGAGCATCATCATCAGCGATCTGCACTTTGACCCGGATGTGATGCAAAATCGCCTCGCCCTGTCCGGGTATAAGCTGGAGGAGTACAAATACATGATCGCGGTGGAGCGCACGGAGAACAGCGACGAGAACGCCCAGCTCGACTCGCTCGGACTGTATCTGAAAAACCTGTTCCCGAACTCCATCTACATCATTCTGAAAAACAAGCTTATCTACCTCATGAGCGTGAAAAAGATAATGTGCCCGGAGGAGTTTGCCGGTGTGGACAAATTTCTCAAGAGCGTGGACGTACGCGCGGGCGTGTCCAATCCGTTCAAGCTGCTGGAGACCGTGCGCATATTCATTGATGAGGCAAACGAAGCGCTGGAGATGGGGCGGCAGACGGACAGCGACCGCAGCATCTATCTCTTCGAGAACTATCACACGCTCAGCGTCGCGAAAAAACCTTGTGCAGTCCCCTGCGGCCGCCGCCCGGAGATGTATCTCTATCCGCCACTGATGGAGCTGATAGACTATGACCGGGACAACGGCAGTTCTCTCGTGGAGACGCTTTATGAATATCTCAAGGACTCAAAGAACCCCAAGGCCGTGTACGAAAGGCTGTACATCCACAAGAACACCCTCTATTACCGCCTTGACAAGATCAAGCAGATAATGGGCGTGAACTACGAGGCGGCAGACGTGCAGATGAAGATAAACCTGACGTTTGCGATACTGGAATATCAAAAGCGCAGCAAGCACGAGCCAGGAGTTATGCAAATCGACTGAAACCGGCATCGTTCGCCACGGTTTTTTGTGCTTTGGTACAAGCGAAAAATGTTGCGCAAATATGGCTTAAATCCCTCACTTTTGATTTTCACCCGCTCTTTTCGTGCAGCAAACGCATGTGGATGATTTGACAATCTTTTATTTCTCTGGTCTGCCGAACATTTTCTATTCGGGCGCGGGAACATACAATCGCGCCATAGGGCACGCGCCGGAAAAATAAAAAGATTAGGAGAAAAGAAATGAACAACAAAAAACCGGGTCTTAGAGAGGTCTTCGGCAAGAAGGGTTGGGGCATCGTCCTCATAAGCATGTTCTACTTCTTCATTGGCAGCGTTATCACCTCTGACGGTCTGAACTCTTTGCTTCCGTTCTTCATGGCGGAATACGGACTTGACTCCGCAACTCCTCTGACCCTGTGGGTCACTGTCGGCGGCTACACCACCTTCATCGGCAACCTCGTCTTTGGCGTATGGGGCAACAAGAAGGGTGCAAAGCCCATCATTCTCTGCGGTCTCATCGGCAACATCATTGCCTGCCTCATCCTCGCAAACGCCGTTAACATCACGCTCTACGCAATAGGCATGGTTCTGTTCGTGTTCACCACCTGCGGCGTCAGCGGTATCGGCACCGGTATACTTGGTGCTAACTGGTTCCCTGACCAAGAAGGGTCAGTACATGGGCTATGCCACCATGGGTATCACCGTGTCCGGCGCGATCGGCGCTGTCTGCTGCAACTTCCTGCTGAATACTCTGGGTCTTGCCGGCTGCTTCTACATCTTCGCCGCCGTCATCGCCGTGTTCGTGCTGATCACGCTCAAGTTCGTCACCAGCAACCCCGAGGAGTCCGGCGCACACCCCGACAACAATCCGAATATGAGCCTCCACGATGTTGAGGAGCTCGCCGCAAAGCGCAAGGCCTACGAGGCCTCCTCCAAGTGGACAAAGGGCACGATCCTCAAGTCCGGCTTCTTCTGGCAGATGGCACTGGGCTGGGGTCTGCTTGGTATTGGCTCCTTCGGTCTCATCTCTCAGCTCTCCTCGCTTACATAGCATTCGGTCACGGCATCAACGCTTTCCTCACCATGATGGTGTGCGTGTTCCCGTTCGGCATCTTCACTTCCTGGTTCTGCGGCTGGGCGGATGACAAGTGGGGCACGAAGGCCGCCTCCGTTGGCTGCTGCATCATGCTCATCTGCAGCCAGCTCATCATGGGCTTCTTCTGCAACAACCTCGTCGCCATGTGCATCGGCACGGCGCTCCTCTGCGGCACTCTCTCCGCGCAGAACAACACCGCAATGTCCATCGTGCAGAGCAAGTTCGGCCGCTTTGACTTTGCCAACGGCTGGACCGTGTTCTCCATGGTCTACAAAGGTGTTCACCGTCGCGGGTCTTCTGGTCGTCTCCCTGCTGACCGACTGGCTGGGCAACTACCACTACTCCATCCTCGCCTGCGCGGGTTCACCGTCATTGCTCTCATTCTTCAGGCGACCCTCAACACCGAGTGCGTCGGCAGAAACGAGCTCGACTGATCTCATGATCAGCGCTGATTACTAAGCTATTACTCATCTCCACTTTTCACGGCGAAAGGCTGGTGCACGACATGAAAGCAACTGAATACTTCACCGTTCACCAGCCTTTTGCCAACGTTTATCACATTGAGGACCGGCTCGGCGTGTACGCAACGCTCCTCGTCGGGTCAGAACGTGCGCTCCTTGTCGACACGGGTGCCGGCATCGGCGATCTTCGCGCCGCCGTCGCGCGCCTGACAGACAAACCGCTCACAGTGGTCAACACCCACGGTCACATTGATCACTTCGGCGGCAATTATCAGTTTGACCGCGTCCTCATAAATCCAAAAGAGAAAGCCATCGCCCATCACTCGCTGGCGCTGCTGGATATACGCAGGATCGTGCTGGATCAAATGACCAAAGAGGAGTGCGTGCCCCAAGGGTTTGACCGCAAGGCGTACCTCGCCTATGATTTTGCAAATCTCGCGGCGCTGGAGGAGGATGAAGCGTTTGACCTCGGCGGGCTGACCGTCCGGTGCGTGCCAATGCCCTCGCACACGCCCGGAATGACCGGCTTCTATATCGACGAGCTGAAGCTCCTTCTTGGCGGCGATTCCGTCTGCGCGATGACCTGCCTTTACTTTGAGGAGGCCTCAGATATAGAAACGCACCTTGAAATGCTGCGTAGAGTGCGCGCGCTGCCGTTTGAGCATATCCTTGCTTCACACAGCAAGCAGCTCATGGACAGAGACGACTTTGCCGCCTTCATCGAGTGCGCCGAGAATTATGACGAGGGCAAAACCGTCCGCTATCGCGACCCATATTATCCAAACTACGGCGGACGGATGTTCGTTTACGAAAACAGCAAAGGCAACGTAGCAATCATTGTCTACAACAAGAACAGGAGGTAAAACATGCAGAAGATCACGCAGCTTGAAGGTATTCCTACTTATACCCCGGAAGACAAGGAAACCTTTAAGATCGAAAAAAAGAGTGTATGAGGGCGTAGAGACCGACGTTATCATGCGTAAGGGTCATCCCGGCATCACTCTGGAAGAAGTACAGAAAATGCGCGCGGAGGGCAAGAAGGTCCCCGATTTCTCCATCTGCGCCAAGTATAATCCCCGCACCTATATCGCCACCGACGCCGCCCCCAACATAATCTGCGAGCAGGATGTTGCCTGTGTTCTGCGTGACGGCACGACTATATACAGCGATATTTACCGCCCCGCGAACGCCACCGAGCCCGTCCCCGTCATCATCTGCTGGGGTCCGTTCGGCAAGCGCCCCCCACGAGGGTCAGGATGGCTGGAAGCTGATGGGCGTTCCCCCTCAGACCGTGTCCGACATGGCAAAGTTCGAGGCGGCAGACCCCGGCTACTGGTGCCACTACGGCTACGCCGTGGCAAATGTCGACCCGCGCGGCATCGGCAACTCCGAGGGGGATGTGAAGCTGTGGGGCGTTGAGGACGGTCAGGACGGTTATGACTACGTTGAGTGGATCGCCAAGCAGCCCTGGTGCAACGGCAAGACCTCCTTCTTCGGCAACTCCGGCGTGTGCATGGTCGTGTGGCGTATCGCCGCATCCATGCCCCCTCACCTCACCTGCATTGCTGCCTGGGAAGGCACCGGCAACATGTACACCGAGTCCATCACCTTCAACGGTGTTCCCCGTCCCTGCTTCGAAAACGGCATAGTCGAGACCTGCGCCTGCAAGAACTACGTCGAGGATCTGAGCAACATGTATCTCCAGCACCCGTATTACGACGAGTACTGGCGCAGCAAGACCCCGTGTGGGGAGAACATCAAGATTCCCGCATACGTCTGCGGCGGTATGTGCCATTTCCATCTCAGAGGCTCTGTCGTCGGCTTCCGCAAGATCCGCTCCCCGAAGAAGTGGCTGCGTCTGCACAGAGACATGGAGTGGCCCGACACCTACAATCCCGACAATCTCGAGGATCTGCGCAAGTTCTACGACCGCTACCTCAAGGGTGTTCACAACGGCTGGGAGTTCACGCCGAAGGTGCGCGTGGACGTCATGGATGCTTATGAATATGACTACTTCCCCAATAAGCCCGAGAAGAACTTCCCCATTCCCAGAACCGAGTACCGCAAACTCTATCTTGACGCGAGAGACGGCAGCATGTCCTACAACGAGGTCACTGAGGTCTCGAGATAGAGTACGACAACAAGACCGGTATGGCTTCCTTCGGCATCAAGTTCACCGAAGAGACCGAGATAATCGGCTATATGCGTCTGCACCTCTTCGTAGAGGTCCGCGGTCATGACAACATGGATATGTTCGTGTTCGTCAAGAAGTACAACGCCGAGGGCAAGTACATTCCCGTCGACTGCATGGGCTTTGACTACCGCGGCGCATGGGGACAGTCCAGAGCATCCCGCCGCGAGCTTGACCCCAAGGAGTCCACAGTATTCCAGCCCGTTATGGCGCACCAGAAGGACGAGCCGCTTGAAGCCGGCAAAATCTATGAGGTCGATGTTGAGATTCATCCCCACGCCAGAATCTGGCACAAGGTGAGGAGATGCGCGTGGAGATCACGCCTGAGTTCATCAAGACCGACTGGTACGAGGATCACGGCATGAACTTCTACACCGACAACGGTCCCGAAGGCACCAAGCACGTCATCCACACCGGCGGCGAGTACGCCTCCTATCTCCAGATCCCCTACATCCCGCCCAAGTACGAGAGCGGCGACTACAAGTACAAAGGGATAAGCGTCACCTAAACGAAAAAGAGAAACCCTCCGCGGGTTTCTCTTTTCAATAATAGCATTGATTTTATTGTGTAACTGACAGGATGTGAGACTATGATATTCGGCATCGGCACTGATATTCTCGACCGCGAGCGCCTTGACCGCGGGCTGGACGCGGCGTTCATCCGCCGCGCGTATACGGTTGCGGAGCGCTTGCAGGCCGCGCAGCGCTATGACCCCTCCGCCTACTATGCCACGCGCTTTGCGGCGAAGGAGGCGGTGTTCAAGGCCATCAGCGCCTGCGTCACGGACTTTCGCCCTCAGGATATAGAGACGCTTGCCGACGAGCACGGCAAGCCCGGCGTTTTTCTCCACGGCAAAACCGCCGAGGAGGTCAATGATCGCCTTGCCGGGCGTGAGTACAGCATTCTCGTCTCGCTCTCCTGTGAAGATAAAACCGCCATTGCCTACGCCGTTATAGATGCGGCGCAATGAGCAAAACACCAGAAAGGAACTATTGTATGAATATTCTTGACCAGATCTACGAGCACGCGAAGAGCAATCCCCAGCGCGTGGCGTTCCCCGAGTGCACAGAGGAAAAAATACTCCGCGCCGCGCGCGAGTGCGCCGACAAGGGCTACTGCCATCCCTTACCTTGTCGGCAATACTGCCGAGGTGAAGGCCGCCGCGGAGCAGTACGGCATCTCGCTTGAGGGCTTTGAGCTTGTCGATGCCTTTGATGAGGCGTTCCTCTCCGAGCTTATCTCCGCCTACACCGCCAAGTACCCCATTCTCTCCGAAAAGTCCCTGCGCCGCAAGTCCAAGGACCCGATGTACCCCGCGCTCATGATGCAGGCGCTCGACCGCGTCGACGTCATGTTCGCCGGTCTCGCCCACTCCACCGGCGACGTTATTCTCGCCGGACAGACGATCGTCGGGCTGAAGGAGGGCGTGTCCACGGTCTCCAGCGTCGGCATTTTCAACATTCCCGGCTTTGAGGGCACGGAAGGCGCGCTCCTCGGCTTTGGCGACAGCGCCGTCTGCGTCAACCCGGATTCTGAGCAGCTCGCCAGCATCGCCATCTCCGCGTGCGACACCATAAAGGCGCTTTTGAAGTGGGAGCCCCGCTGTGCGCTTCTCTCCTACTCTACCTGCGGCAGCGGCAGCAGCGAGCTTGTCGACAAGGTCACTGAGGCCGTGCGCATCGCGCATGAGCGCCGCCCCGAGCTCGCCATCGACGGTGAGTTCCAACTCGACTCCGCCGTTTCCCCGGCAGTCGCGGCAAAGAAGGTCAAGCGCGAAAGCCCTGTCGCCGGCAAGGCAAATATCATCATCTGGCCCGACATCAACGTCGGCAACATCGGCGTCAAGCTCGTGCAGCAGTTTGCCCACGCCGACGCCTACGGTCCCATGCTCCAGGGCTTTGCAAAGATAGTGTGCGACTGCTCCCGCGGCGCTCCCGTGTCGGAGCTTGTCGGCAACATCGCCATGAGCTGCGTCCGCGCGCAGGAAAACGGTTAAGCGCGGGATGACACACATGGATCTCAACAAAAAGCGCTGGTTTGTTTTCGCCGCGTCCTGCCTCATCAACCTCTGCATCGGCTCGCTGTATGCGTGGAGCGTCTTTGCCACCCCCCTGGCGCAGCACCTCAACGCTGTCACCGGCTCCAACATCACGAGCCTCGCCATTGTCTTCACCATTGCCAACGCCGTCGGCCCCATAACCATGATAGGCGGCGGCGCGCTCAACCGTAAGCTCGGCACGCGCAATGTCATTCTCATCGGCGGAGTGCTCTTCGGTCTCGGCATGATCGCCACCGGCTTTGCCCAAAGCCTCGGTGCGCTCATTGTCACCTACGGGCTGGGCGTGGGTCTCGGTCTCGGCATGGTGTACGGCTGCACTATTTCCAACACTGTCAAGTTCTTCCCCGACAAGAGCGGGCTTATCGGCGGCGGCGTCACCGCCGCCTACGGATAAGCTCCGTCATCGTCCCCATCGTCGCCTCGGCGCTCATGTCCGTTGTGAGCGTCACCTCCGCTTTCAAGATCCTCGGCGCGGCAATGCTCGTGATAATCGTGGGCTCAGCCTTCTTCATTGAGGCCTGCCCGAACGACTTCTGCCCCGCCGGGTATACCCCTCCCGCAAAGCAGAGCGGCGCGGCGAGCGAGGGCAAGGACTGGCGCGCAATGACGAAAGACCCCGTGTTCTACGTCATGATCTGCATGCTCTGCTGCGGCGCGTTCTCCGGCATGATGATAATCTCGCAGGCATCCCCTCTTGCCCAGCGTATCACCGGCATCACCCCGCCGTCGCGGCGACGGTCGTGTCGGTAATCGCGCTGTGCAACACCGGCGGGCGTATCATTGCCGGGTATCTGTCGGACAGGCTTGGCGTCATGCGCACGATACGCCTTGTGTTCATCGGCTCACTCATCGGGCTTGCGATGCTCTTTGTGTCCGGGCTCGGCGTGCACGCGCTCTTCTATGCCGGTGTGTGTATCATCGCGCTGATGTTCGGCTCTATCATGGGCGTGTACCCCGGCTTCACGGCGGCGCAGTTCGGACGCCGGCACAGCAGTGTTAACTACGGCATAATGTTCATCGGCTTCGCCCTCGCGGGCGTGTTCGGGCCGATGATAATGTCCTCGCTTTACGCTTCCATCGGCAGCGATCAGACCGCGTTCATCGTCGCGTTCGTGCTGGAGCTCGTCGGGCTTGTGCTGACCGCGGTGTACGCGAAGCTGAACAAATAAACTCTTTCACTCCTTTCTTTTGCAACACGCCCCTGCTGTAAAATACAGCAGGGGCGAATTTTCACGATGTGGGGCGATATAATTGAGCGGTGAATTGAAGCATCCCGCTCCGTCGCAAGCTCCCTCACCCCCTCGCAATTGCGCGGGCAAGTCTGAGCGACAGTGGCGCAACTATCAGCATCTGTATCGGCAGCGCAATGGTAAAGTTATACGGCAAATACTTGAAAAACTCTGCAATTGCCGTTTGCGCGTCCTGCCATGTTATAAGAACGGAAAACACGGTCATCGCAACGGTCATGAGAACGACCATGCTGAATCTCAAAATCAAAACCTTATAGCATTCGCGGTCATCCTCTCTTGAAACCGCGGCCACAAGCTTCCTTGACAGCGGCGTGCATATGGCCATATCGCAGATGATGCCGACCGCGAAACCAAGCGGCAGGCGCTTGAGCGAAACGATCCACGCCTCGCCGCTGAACGCTCCGCTTTACACATTCGTTGAGAGCGGCCATTACGTATATCATGATGAGGCTCATAATAATGCTTAAAAGTATTCCTTCTTTTCTGCTGTGCGGCATATTTCCCTCCTGAATTTAGGCAAAAAAATGTCCCCACTCGTCTGACATTGAGTGAGTGACATTTAGTGTCTGTACCTTTTTTAATTGTACCAATATTTATAACACTTTATTGAAAAAGTTTCAAATGGTCAACTTCAACAAAAAAATGTTTTTCCGTGTATATCCCCCCTGGGGGGCTTACGCATTGGCAGGAACTTGTATATAATCATAGTCACTGATCGAACAGGAGAAAACACGGAATGGAACGAAACAAAGCTGCGCAGGCACAGCTCAAAAAAAAGCGGCAGTGTGCGTTTTGCTTGCTACCGTTATGATTATGGCCACTATTTGCCTGTTTGTCGGCTCGTCCGGCATGACAGTGTCAGACTGCTTCGCGGCATTGGCAAAGAAAAGCACAGCCGCAAACAACCGCATTATATGGAACATCCGTGTTCCCCGCGTGCTCGCCGCTATTATAGCAGGTGCGGGGCTCTCGGTCTCCGGGCTTATTATGCAGACAAATCTGAACAACCCCATGGCTTCGCCTTCGACGCTCGGCGTATCCAATGCCGCAGTGTTCGGCGCGAATCTTTCTATTATAGCTTTCGCAGGCGGCTTTCTTTCTACCGGCAGCAATGTCGCAAACTATGCCGTCGGGGTAAATCCGTATGCCACCTCGGTCATGGCGTTTATATTCTCTACGCTCTCCATTCTGCTGATCCTCGCCCTGTGCAGAGTGCGTTCGTTCTCTCCGAATGTTGTGGTGCTGGCCGGGATCTCGGTAGGCGCGGTCTGGACTGCCGCGACGACCGTGCTGCAGTTTTACGCGACCGACGTCGGCATTTCCGCCGCGGTGATATGGAACTTCGGCGACCTTGGCCGCGCGACATATAAGACCGATCTTATCATGTTCATTGCCGTTGCCTCTGGTATGCTTGTGTTCATGCTCATGTCATGGCGCTATAATGTTCTGCTCAGCGGAGACGCAAGCGCGAAGAGCATGGGGGTGAATGTGGACGCGCTGCGTTTCGTGTCGATGCTGATGGCTTCGGTCATTACAGCGGTGTGCGTGTCTTTCCTCGGGGTGATCGGCTTTGTCGGTATTATCTGTCCACATGTAACGAAGAAGCTGCTGGGACAGGATCACCGCTATTCCATTCCGGTCTCCGCGCTCAGCGGCAGTCTGCTGCTCCTCATTGCGGATACGCTCTCCCGCAGTATGGGCAACGGCTCGGCGCTTCCCGTCGGGGCAATCACCTCTCTGCTCGGCGCTCCGTTCTTCATTGCAATAATCTTTTCGCGGAAGGAGCACGGCCAATGCTGAAGATAGAAAACCTGCGCTTCCGCTACAGTAAGTATTCCAAGTCGGTGCTGAACGGAATTGACCTCGAACTTGCCGACGGCGAAATAGGTATATTGCTTGGGAAAAACGGCTCCGGAAAGACGACCCTTTTCAAGAACATCCTCGGTATCGATTCGCCGGAAAAAGGTTCGATCCTGTTTGACGGCATAGATATCCTCAAGCTCCCGCAGCGTGAGCGGGCGCGGCTCATCGCCTATGTGCCGCAGCACATTCACTTTGGCTCACTCACGGTATATGACTCCATACTCATGGGGCGCGTATCCTACTTCGGCCTGCGCGCCGGCAGAGAGGACTATGAGGTCGTCGACGAAATAATCTCCGAGATGCAACTGGAAGAATTTGCTGACCGCAACGCTGAAAATCTGTCCGGAGGCGAAAAGCAGAAGATCGCCATTGCGCGTGCGCTTGCGCAGTCGCCGAAGCTGCTCGTGTTCGACGAACCCACAGGGAATCTCGACATTGCAAACGAGGAGCTTATTATTGAGGAAGCCAAGAAAGTCGCAAAGAATAAGAACATAGCCATTCTAAGCTCGCTGCACGATCTCAATCAGGCAATGTACTTCGGGGACAAATTTTATTTTCTCAAGGATGGCGTTATAAAGTATTCCGGTTCTGAGGATATCTTTGCTCCGGATGTCATAAGGGATATCTTCAATATAAATTCAAAAATCATTGAGCATGACGGTCAGAAAATAATATTGGGAGGAAAACAATATGAAAGCTAAGAAGATCACCGCACTTATCTTGGCACTTATAATGCTGCTGTCTCTCTGCGCCTGCGGCAGCCAGAGCGCCGCCCTCGCCGCGGCGGAAGCCCCGGCAGCGGAAGCGCCTGCTGAAAGTGAACTCCCGGCAGCAGAGCCGGAAGAGATCACCATTACCGACATGATAGGCCGCGAAGTGACCGTCACGCCGGGCAGCTATAAGCGCGTTGTCTGCATCGGTGCGGGCGCGCTGAGGATGTACAGCTACATCGGCGATGTGTCGCTGCTGTGCGGCGTTGAGGATATCGACAACACTACGCTTGATGAGCGCCCCAAGATGTTTGATTCCGTTGCCCGTCCTATGTTCTTGCTTTCGGCAACACCTTCAGCACTCTGCCCTCATGCGGCATCGGTGGTCCTAATGCACAGGCTGCGGAAGCCGAAAAAATACTCTCCTGCAACCCGGATATCGTTATCTCCGAGTACGAGGATGTCGACAAGGAGAACGCACTTCAGGAGCAGCTCGGCGTGCCTGTGGTCACGCTCAAGGCCGGACCCAACGGCGTGTTTGACGACGCATTCAAAAACACGATGACAATGCTCGGCGCCATCTTCTGCAATGAAGAGAAGGCCGAGAAGCTTGTCAGCTTCATTGATTCCGAAGCCGCCGAAATCGCTTCCCGCACCGCTGATATAAAGGATGAGGACAGGCCGGGAGTATACATCTGCGGACTTGGCAACTGGGGAACGACCAACCACCTCATGACCGCGCAGAACTACATTTCCTTCAACATCGCAAATGTCCGCAATGTTGTGACCGACCTTGAAAAAGACGGCATTCAGGCCATTGAGGAAGAGAGTTCGTCGCGCTCGGCGATGACATGGACATCATCATTATGGATGCTGCCGCCGTCAAAAACATCAAGCCTCTCTACGCGGAAGACCCCACAATGTTCGATGCGTGCAAAGCATGGCAGAACGGCGAGGTATATCTGGAGATGGCATACAACGCCTACTATACCAACTACGAAATAGCCCTCATAAACACATGGTTCATCGCAAAAACCGTCTACCCCGACCTTTTTGAAGACATTGACATCACCGAAAAGACCAACGAAATAACCGAAATGTTCCTCGGTGAAGAGCTTGCGGATGCGGTTTTCAGCTGTCCGTCCAGCTTTGGCGGCTATCAGAAGATAGACACTGCCTCTTTCTTCGCCTGAGATAAAACGAAGAGGAACAGCAGCATGATAAAGAAAACAGATGTTATAGATTTTTTTGATCGCTGCGCTCCCACATGGGATGCGGAAATGGTGCGCAGCGACGAGAAGATAAACGCTATACTTGATAATGCCGGAGTACATTCAGGCAGCCGCGTGCTGGATGTGGCCTGCGGCACCGGGGTTCTGATGCCTGATTATCTGAGCCGCCGCGCTGCTTCGGTCACCGGGATAGATATCTCACCCGAGATGATAAAGATCGCAGAGCAGAAATTCAGTCAGGACAATATACGTTTTGTCTGCGGAGATGTGGAGACAGCAGATGTCGGAAGCGCCTTTGACGCAATAGTTATATATAATGCCTTTCCGCATTTTCCTGATCAGGAGCGGCTGATAGCACATCTGGCGACGTTGCTTGCTCCTGACGGAATACTGACTGTTGCGCATGGGGCAAGCAGGGAAACGATCGATGCCCATCATCATGGCTTTGCAAGCAAGGTCTCTGTCGGGCTCATGCCCGCCGAGGAGCTGGCTGCTATGTTTGCCAAGTATCTTGAAGTTACAACCGTCATTTCTAACGAAAAAATGTATCAGGTCGCCGGAAAGCGCAGGTGAGGAAACCAGCTCATGGGTCTGAGGAACACCGTGACCGCTGCTGCCTCAAGCAGGAGAAACGGCAGCGCTGTATGACAGTCTGAAGCACTCCTCATCGCCCACGGTGCCTTGGAAGAGCCGCGCACCGTCTGTATCCTGCCAGTGCACCGTGACCTCATCGCCGGGCATTATTTCGCGGTGATATAGAATACTCAAGCCAAAACCGCTGTTTTCGGGCAGATATTCCGCCAGCGCCGCAAGGTACGCGGCATTGTTCATATGTCCGTTGCGGTCGATATATTCCGCAGCCGGAGCAAATCTGAAGCTTTCGCCGCCATCCGGCGCGGGAATGCTGTCCATCCGCAGGCTTTGGCGCTCCGTTTCGCCGGAGAGCGGTGCATCGGACAATGCAGCCATGCTGCGGGTCTCAGCATTGATTATCGCCCAGACACTGCGCGCCGCGCCGATGCGCTCATCACCGCTCCACAGCTCAAAGCGGCGCGGATAAAGCCCAAGCCGCCCCTTGCCGGGCATGGTGACTATGCGGAGCTGCTCCCCCGCCGCCGGTCTGCGCACAATGTCAAGGCGTTGCCACAGCAGCACCCACGCAAGCCCTTTGCGAAAAGCGCGTCCATACCGCCTCCGCGGCGGTCAGCATCTTCGCCCGCTGCCTCCTGCATGCAGTGAAAAAGCTCTGCCTCGTCCGCGCGTTCAAGTGTAAAAATCCGTGTGTAAGCGTCCATATATGACCTCCGTGTGCTTAATGCTATCAAATGTAGTTTATTGCAGCAGTGCATAGAAGTCAATAGTCTCGTTTTTACGACCGAACAGCCCCCACGACACAAACCGCCTGAAGCTTACGCCTCAGGCGGTTTTCATAGCGTATAAAGGAGTGAATTACTGCTGGGCTGCCATCTCGGCCTCGATCTTCGCGTCGATCTTGGTCTTGAGAGGCAGGGTCATCGCGATGACCATGGAGATGAGATACGCACACAGGCAGAAGATGAACGCGGGGACGTAGGAGCCGAAGTTATCCTTGAACCATGCGCCCATGAACGTGCCGAAGGAGGGACCGATGCCCATGACGATGAGCGTTGCAAGCCCCCACGTGCGGCCAAGACCTGCGCCGCCGAACACGGAGCCGGCATAGCCCGCACAGCCGCCCGGCTCAATGCCCCAATAGGTGGCGAGGAAGAACATGGCGACGATGCAGAGAGGCAGGCTCTTCGTCAGGCACAGCGCAACGCCGATCGCGCCGCAGGCGGGTCCGATGATGAGCATGATCTTGCGTCCCTTGACCTCGGAGCCGATCTTCTTGACGAGCGCGTCGGAGATCTTGCCGGTGATGGGCATCATGAACACGCCGAACGCGCCGATGAGCATATAGATATTTGCCGCCTTGTCAGCGTCCATACCCATGTCGCCCTGGAAGAAGCCGACAGCCTGCGACCAGATGAGGAATTCACCCGCCATGGCGGTGAGGAAGCAGAGGATATCTGCCCAGATGGCGTAGGTGGAGAACGCTTCCTTCAAGGTGACGGCACGCTTTGTGGGGCCGTCCTTCTTCTTGAGGGTTTCCGCGCCGAAGGGCTGAACATTATAATAGTTGGGGGTGCGCTTTGCGATGAGCGCCGCAGCGACGAGGAACACCGCGCAGATGACCGCCATCAGCTTCATACCGGCCTGCCAGCCCATGTTTCTGAGAACGGGCTTGAGAAGGAGGGTGAGAAGGAGCTGGGCAAGAGGCGCGCCCGCGAAGGCGATGCCCCACATGGTGCCGTAACGCGCGCCGACATACCACTGGCGGCAGGAGATGGTGGAGCTGACCCAGAGCATGCCGGTGCCGACGCCCGCGAAGAGGCCATAGGTGAAGAGATAGACTATGTAAGCGCTGTCGGAGCCGGGCTTGACAAAGATGGAGGTCAGGAAGAAGCCGAGGAAGCAGCAGATCGCCCCGATGAAATAGGTGGGACGGGTGCCCTTCTTGTCGACCAGACCACCGGAGAAGAACGCGGTAATCGCGTAAATGGTCATCATGATGCAGTAGCCGAGGGAGGTCTGGATGGTAGACCAGCCGGTGTCAGCAATGATGAGACCCTGCATTATGGAAAAGCTGGAGCGATAGCCAAAGAGGCAGAAAACTGCGAGAAAGGCGGACATTACGGTGCATATACCGTATTTCTTGGCCTTTTCTTCAGATATGGAATTCATTATGATCCTCCAATCATTTTAGAAGGGAGTATCCTCCCCGATATAGCAGGCGATGTCGTTGTCGAGATACAGCTCTTGAAGCTCAAGCATGCGCTCCTCGGGCATGTCGCCCTTGTCGTTATACTCGTAGACCTTGCCGAGCTGCTCCCACTTGGTGCCGCCCATGCGGTGGAAGCGGAGCAGATTTATCTCAAAGAGGCCGTTCTCGTTCATAAAATCAATGAGGCGCTTGGCGTTCTCGATGCTGTCATTGAAGCCGTGAATGGTCGGCTGGCGCAAAACGAGCCTGCCGTGCCACCAGTCGGCGTTTGCCAGCGTGGATATATTGCGGAGAATTGGCTTGTTGCTGACGCCGGTTCCCCACTTATGCATCTCCTCATCCATGTTCTTCACGTCGATGAACGCGAAGTTCAGATTGCGGAATATCTTCTCGAACACCTCGGGAGACGCAAAGGCGCTGGTTTCGATGGCGGTATGCATCTGCTCCTTGCGGCAGCGCCGGAGCACCTGATCAAGAAACTCATGGTGCAGCAGCGGCTCGCCGCCGGAGAATGTAACGCCGCCGTCAGAACCCCAGTTCGGGTAGTCACGCATCAGGATCTTCATCAGATCGTCGACCGTCAGGAAGCGGACGCACTGCTTGAGCGCGTGCGCGGCGCAGACCTCGCTGCATTCTATCGTCTGGCACTTGTTGCAGATGGTCCAGTCGAGAACGGGCTTGCCCTTTTCGTCAAACGTCAGCGCGCCGTTCGGGCAGGCGTTGCGGCAGGCGGTGCAGCCCTGCTCCCACTTGCAGGTGCGCTCGGCAAAGAGCAGGTGCTTTTTCACCGCCCAGCTCTCCGGGTTTGCACACCATCTGCATTGCAGAGGGCAGCCGACGAAAAACACGTTTGTGCGGCATCCGGGACCGTCATGGACGGAATAGCTCTGGATGTCAAATATCATTCCTGTTGTTGCTTCTGGCATAAATTACACCCTTCCGTATAAGAGCTTGACATTTTTGGACATGGGGAAGACAAAGTCTTCCCCATATATACAGTTTATCGCGTGATTAGGCTCTCTCGAACTTCTCGCAGCTGAAAGCGCCGCACTGAGCGTATGCCCAGTTCTCCTTGTCATAGCCCTTGCAGGTGCCGATGCCGTACTTGTCAGCGTCAGAGAAGTGCTTGCAGAACTGGCACATGAAGCCCTGCTGGAAGCGGGGGCATGCGTCGGAGCCTTCGCCGTCAATGGGAACCATGCACTTTGACAGAGCGCACATACCCTTTTCGCAGTCGAGGTGCAGGAAATTTGCGCATTCGCAATGTTTCATTATTTTATACCTCCGTTATAGTTTAGTGTTTCGATCAGGAATCGTACTCAGTGCGGAAGATGACCTCGTCCTGAATGGGTTTGCCTATCTCGCACCAGTACTGGGTGAAGCCGGCGACGCGAACCATGAGATCACGGTAATCATCGGGCTTCGCCTGCGCTTCACGCAGCGTCTTGGAGGACGTGACGTTGAACTGGATGTGGAAGCCGCCCTTGCGCATATAGGCGCGGTAGACGTCGAGCAGCTTGTGCGTGCCCTGCGTACCCTTGACAGCCGTCGGATGGATCTTTATGTTCATCTGGCTGTTCTGGCACATTGCGTGGTCATAGCAGGTGGCGGAGGTGAACAGCGCGTAGATGCCGTTCTTATCCGTGTTGGGTGCGGGCGACATGGAAGCGTCGGCGTAGGTCGTGCCGCAGAGACGTCCGTCGGCGGTGGCGAGGGTGATAGCGCCCTGCGGGCCGTGGGTGGAGACGGAGATCTGGCACATGTAGTACTGCTTGCCCATGTAAGAACGCAGCTCGAGCATCTTCGGCAGCATGCGGTCCTCGTAGTCGACGAGTATGGAGTCGACATAGGGATCGGCGTTGCCGTACTTCGGCGCGTTGACGCAGTCGTTGAAGATCTTCTCGTACTTGGGCGCATTTTCGGTGGCCTCGCGGCGGTCGGGAGAGAACACGCCCGTCTCGAACGCGGTCTTGAAGCCGAAGTTGTTCCACATCGCGTCTTCCATCTCCGCGAGCGTGTACTTCTTGTCATCGTATACGTTCTTCTTGATGGAGGCGAGGGAGTTGATGAAGTTGATGGTGCCGCAGGACTCGAAGTTGATGGTGCCGTTGTAGCGTGCGCCGAGGTGGCTCTGGTTCTGGCCGTTGGTGAAGCAGTCGGCCTTCAGCAGGGACGCCCAGACGGTCGGGCAAATCTTCCTGTGGGTATCCATCTGGAGGTTATTCATGCGGTTGGAGACCTCAAGCAGCTCCTGCAGGTAGATGTTGTAGTAAACATCGAGGAGGTCCTCATAAGTGTCGAGCTTGTGGTTATGCGGGGCAAAGACCTGAATGCCGGTGCGTCTGTCGTAGCCGTTGCTGAGAACGAGCTCCAGCAGCTTCGGCATGCCGGTGAAGTGAATGCCGGTGCCGGCGGTGGGGCCTGCGCCGCCGGGGATCATGTAGGTCTTGCCGTTGTAGTGCAGCGGCTGGAAGCAGCCGGGGGAGGACTCAAGGCATCCGCCGGGCGCCCATGCGCGCGCATCGTATATGTTCATGCCCTCGGGACCGTACTGGCGGAGCATGAAGTTCATGCCGCCCTGGTTGTTCATGATGGCAGGGTAGCCGAGACCGAGCTTGATGCACTGCGCGACCTTGAGGAGGAAGTCCTCGGGGGTCTTTTCATCGTACAGCAGCGGAGGGTCGGCTGGGTGGACTTGCCGCGCATACCTGCCTCAACGATGAGGTACTCAAGCGGGGTGACAGCGGTCAGACCGTCGTAGCCGAGGCCGCCGATGGAGAGGTTGTTGAACGTGTTGCCGGAGAGAACGCCGCCGGTGACACCGGAGGAGGCGAAGCACTCGATCGCGGTTATCTTGATGCGGTACAGCTCCAGAAGCTCAATGACTTCCTCGTCATTGGTGGTGCCGTCCGCGATGTCCTTCTCGTACCAGGGGTAGAGTATCTGGCCGAGGCGGCCGATGGACTGACCGGAGTGCGGATCCTCGTCGGTGACGCCGAAGTGGCACATAAGGGTGAGGTTGAGCGCCTGGCGGAAGGTCGCGGGCTGCTTGTGCGCGATGTGGTGCGCGACGGCCGCGATGTCGAGATACTCCTTCTTCTGCTGGGCGTCGGTCTCATGCTCGGCAAGGTACTCGGCGCGGCGGGCGTAGTTCTCGATCCACTTGGAGACGCCCTGCGCGATGGTCTTGCACGCCATGTAGTAGTAGCCGCGGCTCATGCCGAGGATGCCGTCATCACCGGCCTCGCCAAGGGTCTCGGCGATCTTCTCGTCGCACAGCTCGATTATGCGGTCAAAGCCGTATTCCAGAGGCATGTAATAGTTGATGACTTCACGGCCCTGCGGGATCGCCCAGGAGTCGAACATGACGAGGACGGAGTTGCGGTAGCCCGCCCACTTGTCATAGTCGGGGCGTGCCTCTGCCAGACGTGCGGAGACGCGCTCGACAGAGCCGTTGTCCCAGTACTTTGCGCACTTGACAAGGCAGGGGACCTCTTCACGGCGCAGACCGAACTTCTGCGCGATGGAAACGACGTTGCCGAAGTCCTTGGTGACGTTGCCGCCGCCCGCGCCGACAACGGAGACCTCATCGGCCGCCGCCAGAGGGGCGCGTCAACACCGGCCATCATTGCCTCTGCCGCGGCGTTGAAGAAGGATGCATCGACCCACGGGAAGCAGAAAGCACCGCGGAAGTTGCGGGTCTTGTTGCCGAAGAGCAGCTCACCGGGGAGAATGGTGGGCGTCATGTGGCTCAGCGCGGCGGCCTCTGCCTTGGCGCGGCGTATCTCGGTGATGTCGCCGTCGTTCTCCCACCACACACGGTTGTACCAGTACGGGTACTCCATGTCGATGGTGTTCTTCATCGCGTAGTAGATGTTGATGAGCTTGGTGAAGCGGGGTGACGGTTCGGGTATGACCTCATCAGCGAATCCGCTTTCCTCGCTGACGTCAAGGCCACGTCTTTTCAAAATTTCCTGAATTTTGGCTTCGTTAGTCATGATATTCCTCCTTATTGGTTTTTTTAAGAATCTTCCTTCCAGAAGCACGGCTTGATATTATCTGATTTTTCACGAAAAGAGTAGTGCATTTTTCACACATGTGGTATAATTTTTTTTCGCCGGTTCTTTGCAACTTCCACAAAACCGTGCATTTTGCACTATCCAGCACGCTTTTCTTTTGATATAAATTAAACAGAAAAATTCCGCCGCACGGTACTTTCCCCCTATCAGAATATATTCTTGAATATATACAGAACCCCGCGATCTATCTAGTCTCTAATACGGATTTATATAAACATATCTGAGTAAAGGAGTGCATGAGATGATCCTAGCAGAGTCTTCGATATATCCGTTTATCAAGGACTATCCAACAGGTTTTGAGATAGTCACCTACAAGAAGAACAGCCTTATTCTTCAGGCAAGCGAGGAAAACAAGTACATATGGTTCCTGCTTGACGGCGAGGTGAAGGTGGTCGCGTGCAGCAGCAACGGCAAGCGCATAGTCGTCGACGAGATACCGACCGGGTGCTTTGTCGGTCATCTTTCAAATCTATTCGGGCAGAATTTTTACACGGACAGCATCGCGGTCACGAAGTGTACACTTCTTCAAATACCGATAACTGATTTTTTGCAGCTCATGCAGGACATAGAGTTCAGCCGGTTTTTCTATCTCAAGGTCACTAACCGGTTATATATTATGTATAAAAAAGATCTGGCAAAACATCTTTTCTCTCAGCAGGAGCAATTCGCATATCACCTTCTTGAATGCTCGCACGGCGGGACGCTGTGCATGATGCAAAGTCTTTACAAAACCTGTGAATACTTGCGCATGAGCCGGCGTAATCTTTATAACATCCTTGACAGTTTTATCGCCGAGGGTGTTCTGAGCCGTACCGAGGACGGGCAGATCCAGATAGAAGATCTGGCGCTGCTCAAGGAGAAGGCACAACCCGTTACTGATTTCGTGAATAATCAGATATAACAAGATACGGAGAAATGACATGACTTATACTGTTGAAAATATAAATTTCAATAATCTGCGCTTCGTGTTCAGCTTCACGGCGGATGAATACACCGAGGCGGCAAAGGAATACGCCGCGAAGGACAAGAAAGGCTTTCTCGACGCCGCGCGCGCTGGAGGCGATCTGCGCCGCGCCGTGATAACCGAGATGGTGCGCAAGGCATACCCAAGGCCGCGATGGAGTACCCGCGCGAGATATACTACTCCCCCGCTCTCACCCCTTGAGCAGGACGACGAAAAGCTCGGCGTCGTGTGCGACGCAAAGGTGCAGATCGACCCGGAGTTCACGCTGGGCGACTATCACGCGCTCGCGCTTGACGCGGACGAGGTCGCGCAGGTCGAGCGCGAGGCTCTGACCGTCCCTGAACCTAACCGCGCCGAGACGCGCCGGTATCTTTGCAGGCCGCGATGGTTATGCGCCTTGACAAAATATGCGAGGGCGGCGTGCCGGACACGATGGCGAGCGAGCGCGCGTCGCAGATGATCGGCGCATTCGAGCAGCAGCTTGACGGCAACGGCAAGAAGATTGAGGATTATTACAAGGAGTGCAATACCAACGAGGAGGAGCTTTTCACCGACTTTATGCGCGAGGCAAAAAAGCAGCTCCATTCCCGGCTTGCTCTCTATGAGCTCGCGAAAAAAGAAAACCTGCTCGCGACGGAGGAGGAATACACCGCAGAGCTTGCGCGCCTTGCGGACATGTCGATGATGCCGCCAGAGCGTCTGCGCGAGATATTCGCGCGGCGCGAGGAGGCGAAGGTGCGGCAGGACATTGCCATCGCCAAGGCGGCGGAGTATCTCGGCAAGCGGGTCGACGAGCTTTACCCTGCAAAATAATTTTTTATAAAGTGAGGACGGAAAATGTACGAAGGAGTATTCAGCCCCATCCCCGACCCCGGCGCGTATCTCGCGCGCATCGGCCTTGAGCCTGACGATTACCGGAAGTCTCTGCACCCGGAGCTTCCCGATTCCCCTTCAGCGTTCAGCGCGAGGCACAGCAAGGACGCGCTGGATGTGCTTGTCCGCGCGCATCTGATGAGCGTGCCGTTTGAGGATCTGGACATTTATGAGCTTGGGCGCGAGGTGTCGCTTGAGATCGGCGATGTTTTTGACAAGATCGTCCGGCGGCGGCGCGGCGGCTTCTGCTTTGAGCTGAACGGGCTGTTCTGCGCGCTGCTGGAGGCGCTGGGCTTTGAGTGCCGCGCCATTGCTGTACGCGTGCTGTTCGAGGGCGAGTTTCCCCCGATAGGGCACCGCTCGACGATAGTGACGCTCGCGGACGGGAAGCGCGTCGTGTGCGATGTCGGCTTCGGCGGCCCCACGCCGCTCGGCGCGCTGTATCTCGACTGCGCCGATGTTCAGCACTCCGGCCGTCTCGCGTTCCGCTACGAAAAGCGCCCCGACGGGCTGTATAAGTTCACATACATACAGCGCGACGGGGCGGAGATGCCGCTGCATCTCTTCTCCGACAGTGAGTTTTCCAAGATGGACTTCGTCGCGCTCGGCGTATACATGAGCCGCGGCGACAACGCGCGCTTCCGCAATGAGCGTGTGCTGAACATCCTGCGCGAAAACGGCAGCGCCGCCATTCAGGACGACACGCTGCGTCTGCATAATGACGGCGTGCTGACGGAGATCGAGCTCAAAACCGCCGCCGAGCGCAAGGCGGCTTACATCAAATATTTCGGTATGCCCGAGGAGAGCCTTACGGAGCTTCCGGGGCTGACACAGGAGGCAGCACATGGACACAAACGCCATACTAAAACGTGCCGACGAGCTTTTTGACGACGACAGAGCGCAGGAAGCGGGGGCATATCTCGAAAAAATGGCGGAGCAGGCCGTCAGCGAGGAGCGCTACGGCACGGCGATGTCGCTTTTCAATGAGCTCACCGGCTACTACCGCAACACCGGGAACCTCGACGCGGCGTGGCGCTGCGTCGATGAGATAGTCAGGCTTATAGACCTGCTCGACCTCTGGGGCACGGCGGACGCGGCGACCGCCATGCTCAACATCGCCACGGTATACAAGGCCGCCGGGGACCCAGCCGCCGCGCTCGCGATATACAAAAAGTGCGAGCCGGTGTTCATCTCCGAAAATGTCGGCGACCGGCGTCTGGCAGGGCTATACAACAACATCTGCGTGACTGCGCTTGAGACAGGGCGGCGCGACGACGCGCTTTACTACGCGGAAAAGGCGTGGCGCATCGCCGAGCGCGTGCACATGGACGGCGAGAGCCTTGAGCTTGTGCGCAAGAACTATAACGCCGCGAAGCAGGCGGCGGTAAATGCCTGACGCGGCGGAGCTGCGCCTCGCCACGCCCGGCGCGGAGCTTTCGCGCGGCTATTACCGCGACTGCGGCCGCCCCCTGCTTTATGAGCGCTTCGGGCAGTACATGGATGCGCTGACCGTCGGGCTCGTGGGCGAAGGGTCGGAGTGCTTTGGCTTTGACGACCGGCTCTCCATGGACCATGATTACGGTCCGTCGTTCTGCATCTGGCTGTCAGACGGTCTCTTTGACGAGATAGGCGGCGCGCTCTCGGAGCTGTACGCCTCCCTGCCGCAGGAGTACATGGGCGTGCGCTATGCGTACCGCCGCGAACAGTCCGCGGGTCGGCGCGGCGTCATACGCACCGGGGATTTTTATCGGAAGTTTCTCGGCACACGCACCGCGCCGGAAACGCCGCGCGAATGGCTCGCGATACCTGAAACGTACCTTGCAGCGGCGACGAACGGCGTGCTGTTCCATGCACCGGACACGGAGTTTGTCCGCACGCGCGAAAAGCTCCTCGCCTTCTACCCGGAGGATGTCCGCCGCAAGAAGCTGGCGGCAAGCCTTGTGCGCATGGCGCACGCGGGTCAGGTGAACTATTTCCGCATGGCGAGACGCGAGGACGCCGTCGCCGCGCGGCTGGCGCTCGACCAGTTTATCGAGCACGCGATGCGCGCGCTGTATCTGCTCAACCGGCAATACTGCCCATATTATAAGTGGATGTGGCGTGGGCTGGAAAAGCTGCCGCGGCAGGCGGGGCTTCCGGCGCTGCTCCGTGGGCTCGCCGCCGTCGGCGCGCTGGACGCGGACGCGGCAGAGCCGCTGGTCGACGCGGTGTGCACCAATATCATCGCGCTGCTGCACGAGCAGGGGCTGAGCGAGCTGGACGACGGGTATCTTGAGCGTCAGGCGTATGCCGTGACGGGCGGAATAGCGGACACAGCGATAAGGAATCTGCCGGTTTTGATGGGTTGAGGTGAAGTTATGAACGAGCTTATAGGAAAAATCGTCGATGAGGAGTGGGCGCAGTTTCAGCTTGTGAACAATCAGGGCGGCCGCGCCTCGTGTCAGGACGACTGGCGGCAGTTTGACATCATGCGCCGCAGTCAGTTTTCGGTCTGGCCGGAGACTCTCTTGCAGTCATACTACTCCGATCTGCTGACGGCCGGCATCGAAGGGCGCAATCTGATTTTCAGCAAATACGCCTATATGATGGAGCGCACCGACCCCGCGGGGTATGAGCGGATAAAGCACGTGCTGCCGGAGATAAGCCCGGAGCGCCGCGCGTTCATGGAGCCCGCCGTGCAGATACAGGTGCAGTGGGCGGAGGATTTTGCCCACGATTTTCCGAAGTTCGCGGGGCGCGGCAGGATCATCCGCGCCAAAGACGAATGCTGCGGGATGACCTCGGTGGAGACATATCAGCGCGGCGAGCTGTACTCCTACAGCGAGGAGACCCAGCTTTTATACTGTGAATTTGTGTTCCGCTGTGAGCAGGAGGGCAAAAACCTGACCTATCTCGTGCGGGAGCAGATGGCAAAAATGTATGGTTACGAATCTGTTGAAGACTGTGAAAGGAGCATAAAATGTTAGACAGATACGGATTTACGCAGGATCTTGAGGAGCTTCGCGCCGACGGCGACCCCTGCAAGATCGAGTATTACCTCAACAAGCAGTTCATGGATCTCAAGGACGCCGGGGATGACGCGCAGTGCTGCTGCTACGGTTATTTTCAGGGCGGCGAGGCGACGGCGGAGTTTGAGGAGCTGCTGCGCCGCGACAATGAGAACAAGCGCCGCGCGGACATCGTCTTTGTGCTTGACGAGCTGGAAAAGCACTACGCGCAGTATAAGCCGGAGCTTGTCTCCGCGGTGCGCTCCGTGAAAGAGAGCTATAAATAACCGCAAAAATCCCTTTGCCCCAAAACCGGGCAAAGGGATTTTGACGTTTTGCCGTGCCGCCTTGACATGAAAAATGTTCTTGCTACCATGGTACCCTCGGTTGACAAGGACACACACACACACGGTTTTGCACCTGACAGCTGTGTATTACGGTGAGGACGAGAAGCGCGACCGCCGGGGCAACATCCGCTTCATCCGGCGCTATTTCCCGCAGATCGAGCTGCGCGAGATACTGAAAATGGCACACGCCGAGCTTGTCATAGTCCACTCGGAGGATTTCTGCCGGTACGCGAATGAGTTTTTCAATTGAATAAACAGATAGTATTTATCCCGCTGTGGAGTGATAACCACAGCGGGATTTTTTTGCCGTTTAAGCAAACAGCGAGAATATAACGGGAGCAAGAGGTACTCCGACAACAGCGACTGCGAGAGCCACAATAAGCTCAAGAATGCAGCCATATTTGTATATGTTCTTCGGGCTGATCCACTCCGAGTTGCCGTGGAGCATAGCGCCGGCCATTGAACTTGAGGGAAGAACGATTCCCTGAAGAAGCACAAGGCAGAAAAGCGTTATCATAGCCGCAGGATTATAGTCAACATTCTGAAGAAGCGTAATGCCGACAGGAACCATGATCGTAATGCAGACAATGTTGTTTATAATATTGGTGAGCACTATGCCGATTATCATAAGAATCGCCATGCTGAGCACGGGGGACTCTATTGACGTGATGGGCATGAGTATATTGGACAGCACAGTCGGAATGCCGGTGGATGCATCGGTGAGCTTTCCGGAAACAAGCAGCGCAGTTGCCACAAGGACGACCATGCCGTATGGCATGCCGACTTTGAGAGACTCAACAAAATTGAACATCTTGCTGCCTTCACCGTCATTCGTCAACGACAGTATGACAAGTATGACAGCCAGAGAGCCCGTGAATCCCAGATTACTGAGCAGCTTTGTAACCGCGAGTTCTGCCGGGAGGAAATTAGGCAAGATCAGGACGAGGCAAAACACGAGAATATATGCAGAGATGATCTTATGCTTTCTGGTTATAGCAAGGTCATCCGCAGACACCAGATCCTCCGGAATTTCATAATCGACCTTGATGCGGAGAAGATACTTGCACACCACATACATCAGCGCAATGCAGACGATGTTGAGCACGATCATTATAATCACGTAAGGTACAAAGCCGACCACGAGCGTCGGGTCCGTTGCTTTCAGCACACCAAAGCATATCTGCGTGAATGCGGTGTAAGGCATCACTATGCCGCCGAGATACGCTGCAACAAGAATTCCGATGATCACAACCGCCGTATATGGAGATTTTTTCTCCATATTTGCCTTTCTGACGACCTCATAGAACATTTCCCAGCAGAGTATGATTATCGCTGTGGTCGCGGTGGTAACGGCAGAAGTGACCGCGGTTGCGATCCAGAATGCCAGTGCGAGAGACCAAGGACCTTTTCTGCTGAACTTGCGGGAGAGTATATACTTTGCTATAAGCTCTATAAGTCCGCTTTTCTCAACAGCGTAGCAAAACGCAAGTGCGAGAACGATCATATGAAGCGTCGCGTTTCCAAACGCCGCTGTGAATACACCGCCAACGCTATTCTCACCGATAAATCCAGTCAAGACAAGTGCCAATATGCTTGGCCAGAATACTTCTCCTATTGTCCATGCATAAATGCAGCCGAAAAAGATTCCAAGAACCGCCATTCCATCCTGTGTTATCGGGCCGAAGGCCGGGAGGAAACGGAACAGGAACATGAGTGCGAGGATCACTGCCGTATGGATCAGCTTTTTCTTGTCCATACCTTTGGTTGTTAATGTGTCGCTCATTTTTTCTCCTATCTTTGTTTGTTGTACAGATTTATATGCTCGTCCACCCGCCGTCGCAGGGGACTATTGCACCGGTAACATAAGAGGATTCATCCGCGGCCAGAAAGCACACGGTGGAATCCAACTCTCCCGGATTGCCTGCGCGCCTCATGGGCGTGTGCGCAACAATCCAGCTGTTCATTTTCTCCATACGCTCCGGCGAGTTGGATTCAGACTCAAAAAGCCGGGAAGTATGCAGTTGACCGTGATGCCTGTCTGCGCCCACTCTGCCGCAGCCGCTCTTGTGAAGTTGACGACCGCGCCTTTACAGGCATGATAGGCCGCCACATGGATTTCCTGAAGTCCTCCGACACCCATGACGGACGAGATGTTTATGATGCGTCCGTAATGGTTTTTCAGCATTTCCCGTCCAAAATCCCGCGTGCAGCGCATCACGCCGTCCATGTCGACAGCAACAACTTTGCTCCAGCCGTCATCCGGATATTCTTCAAGCGGGCTTTGAAAACCTCTTCCTGCGTTGTTCACGAGTATATCGATCTTACCATAAGTCTCCAGTGTCCGGCAAACCGCATTCTTCACATCGTCACCGGACGTAACATCGCAGCGCAGAGACAGGACATTTGCACCCGTTTCTGTCCGGATCCGCTCTGCCACATCATCCTGCTTTTCCTGTCTGCGGCTAAGCAGAACAAGATCAGCTCCCTGTCTGGCAAGAGCCATTGCAAACTGACTGCCAAGTCCGGCAGATGCCCCTGTCACAACCGCGACTCTTCCGTGCAGATCAAACATGATTTCTCCTCTTCCTTTCCATTAATCTTACAGGTGTCAATCACGTGCATCCATGCCGCCGTCCAGCCTCAATCCGGAACCGTTGACATGCGCGGAAAGCTCTGATGCCAGATAAAGCGCCATATATGCGACTTCATCCGGGCGGCAATAGCGTTTGTCAGGAGAGCCTGCCGTCAGCACCTTCATGCGTTCCTCATGAGACGCAAGCTGCGGCAGCTGCATTTCCTCAATGCGGCGGATCATAGGCGTGTCTATGCCGCCGGGGCATATGCAGTTGACGTGTATACCATATGGCGCGAGCTCAAGCGTTGCTGATTTAGCCAGTCCGTATGTGGCATGCTTTGACGCTGAATACTGGCTGAGTCCGGGAGAGCCGAGGTATGCCCCGTGCGAGCAGTTTATAACTATTGCGCCGCTTTTCTGCGCTTTCATATACGGTACGGTGTACTTGAGCGCATAGAGAACACCAAAAAGTGTTCACGCTGAACACTTCCATCAATTCTCCATCGACGCATCCTCAAGGAGGGCTCGCTTGCCCTCGTAGCCTTGATTGACAACCAGCACATCAATGCGTCCGTAGTGATCATGCGCTCCGTTAATAAACGCCGCGACTTCTTCTTCGGATGTCATATCAGCGACAAAGGATATGATATGATCCTCCGGAATGTTCAGTTCAGGAAGCACTGCATCAAGTTTTTCCTGGCTGGTAGAGCTTACCGCAAGATAGCAGCCCTCATCCGCAAAGGCTTTGACCAATGCTTTGCCGCAGCCGCCTGTTCCAGCAGTGATAACAACGACCTTGTCCTTAAGCTTCAAATCCATAAATTGCTCCTCCTTATCTTGTTTACAATGCCTCATCCGGCAATGACGTGAGCGCGTATACATCATACTGCACCTCTACCGGAGCTTTCGACCTGTCAACCTTGCCGATGCCGAAGCACTGCTTGCGGTTGAGCCACATGTATTCCTCGCTCTCCGTCTCCAGTTCTACGGATGTGCAGATATAATTGAATTCTGGAAATATTGCGCTGCAATAATTATCGTACCCATCATGACCGCAGTCCATTTTGCCGGTGTAGTGCATATATATATGCGCGCCGTTGTCTGTTTCTATGATTGCCCTAACGTCCGGGCACGACACTCCGTCCTTTCTGAGCACGCACCAATCTCCGCCGCCGGGCAAGAGTTTTCCGTTTATCTTGCCGCCCCACACTTTGCCATCGGTTATATAGCCGATGGTGCGGAGACCAAGCGGCGAGTTCTTCATTCTGTACATATCCCCAATGTTGACAGAGTATGAGAAGAGATACTCATAACTGAAATTGTTTAGCATATTCCGCTTCCCTCACATATCCTGAAGCGACATCGCGGCATAGAAGCCTTCTCTTATCGCGTTTCCTGCTTTTGCTGGCTCCCGGCAATCCCCGATTATTGCGGTCTTTGTCGGATAGGCCTTGAGGATGCTGCGCGCAAGCTCCATATTCGGTTTTCTGCCGAATGCGCCGACAATAACATCAGCTTCCAGCGTCTTCTGCCCCTCCGGGGTCTGCACAACAACGCCCTCGTCGGTGATGCCCACAACCTTTGTATCAGTCAGACGGGTCACACCGTATTCATCAAGCATACGGTTTATGCTGATGGCGTTGATATACATCACATCCGCGCCGATTTTGGAACGCATTTCCACAATGGTGATTTCTCTTCCGAGCGGGGCATATTCCAGCGCCGTGTCGCAGGCCGAAAGACCGCCGCCGCATATAACCACCTTTTTCCCTTCGGGAAGTCCGTTTTTGTGGACATCATACACGTCGATCACTTTGCTGTTGTCTATTCCGGGAATGGGAGGGACAAGAGCATTTGATCCGGTCGCGACAAAGATGGCATCCGCGTTCTTCAGGCACTCAGCTTCAGCGCCTATCTCTGTGTTGAGCACCATCTTCACACCAAGCTTTTTAAGCTGGAGCTCATACCACTTTATAAGCTCTCTTATTCTATGCTTGAAATCCCCGGTCGCAATGACCTTAAAAGTACCGCCGAGAGAGGCATTTCTGTCATAGACAGTAACATTGCAGCCACGTTCTGCCGCGCAGCGTGCTGCCTCCATTCCTCCGGGTCCCGCGCCGATAACAACAACATTCTGCGCTCTTTCGAGCTTCTTGACCTCCATGCTCTCTTCAAATCCCGCGGAGGGATTGACGGTGCATGACAACTGAGTGCGTCTTCCGAATATTCTGCCTATGCACTCCTCATTGCATATGATGCACGGGCGGACATCCTCACGTCTGCCGCACTTGAGCTTGTTGGGAAACGACGGATCGGCAATCGACTGGCGGCCGAACTGTATCATATCGGCGTTCCCGCTTTTCAGAAGCTCAACCGCAGATTCCATTGAGTGGTTGCCGGCATTTATTATTGGCTTGGAAAGGTGCTTTCTCGCCTGCTCGCACACATAAGCCATGCAGGCATCGCCGTTGTAGCGGCTGGGGAATATATAGTCTTCCGTCTCGTAACATCCGGCATCTACGTCGAACGCATCTATCCCGGACTTGTCCAGCACATCAAGTATCTTCATGCTCTCTTCAATATCTCTGCCGCCGGGGAACCGATGATCCAGCGAGATGCGGAAGGTTATGGGATAGCGCGGCCCGACAACACTGCGGATGCTGTCCACCGCCTCAAGCGCAAAGCGGCATCTGTTCTCAAAGCTCCCGCCATATTCATCGGTGCGCTTATTCCACACCTCGGACAAGAACTGGTCAATAAGATAACCGGCATGCGCATGAATCTGTATTCCGTCGAATCCGCTGCGTTTTGCAAACTCGGCCGCGACCTTAAAGTCCTGCATCGCACTCTTGATCTCATCATGAGTCATTGCACGGCAGATCACATTGTGGTTAAAGTGCGCAGGAACTTCAGACGCGCTCACAGGAGGCTCCGGGTTTCCAAGGTCCAGCTTGCTGTTGCGTCCCGTGCCGGGGCTGAGCTGCAAAAAGAATTTGGCGCCCCATCTGTGCGCACGCTCAACAAGCACTGTTGCCTCAGGAATGCAGCGAATATTGTCGACATGTATGCTCGGGCTGCCTTGAGCAAGGCGGGTATTGATATATGCAGAGCCAGTGTGGAGCAGACCGATGCCGCCTTTTGCGCGCTCCTCAAAATACCTCAATCCCTCCTCGGTGTCTGTCCCGTCCTGTGTGTACGCGAACGTACCCATCGGCGACATACTGATACGGTTCTTTATTATCACACTGTTGATTTCTATGGGTTCCCATAGAATCTTGTAGTATTCGTTGTTCATCTTTACCTCCGACATCCAAGTTTGATATGATTTTATCACACGGCATTGCAGATTGCATTGTCCCTATCCGTTATTCTGCATGCGATTTTTCCACCAAATGAACAAAAAACGTATTTGCCGTCATTGACGTGTGCACTATTATAATGGTATAATCTACATACATTACGGATAACGGAGTATGTTCATATGAAGCGTATAAAGCTGGAGCACATTCGCTCTCTGCTGCTCGATCTCGTGCTTGATAACTCGCCATTTTCCAAAATACTCACTGCCGTTTATCGCGAAACACAGCTGCCGATTATAGCATTCGACGTCTCATTTAATCTAATCGCGTATTCCTTTGAACGCCCTTTTTCGGTATACGGCTGGGAGCTGCTTGCCGCCGAGGGCAGCGTGTCTGAAAATCTGGTTCTATCAAACAACTATCTCCAGCTCGAAGAATCCATTTTATCAAACCGTGCATCCTTGATTGTATATACAGCCGGGAACGCGGAGCTGAAAACCGCATTTGGTCCTGTTTTCAAAGATAATATACTCGTAGGCTATGTTGCGACCATGCTTCTGGACACGGACGCGAATGACGTGCTGGCACTCAATGATCTCATTTGTCAGACACTCTCGCTGGACTACACAGACTGCCGCTTATCATCGGACGGGAAGCTCGGCAGCGATATTCTGTTAGAGAATCAGGTTAACGGCGCTTCCGCCTCTTTGTTTGCGGAGCGGCACAAAAGTCCGTATGTGACGGCCATTGTTCGGACTGTTGCGTCCGGCTCAGCAACGCTGAACTATATAAAAAGCCGTATTGATTCTCTCTCCGATTGTTTTTCCGCAGTAGATACATCTGATAATCTTCGCATAATGTTTACCGGGGTATCATCAGAAGCGCACTACAAAAAAAATCCGCTCGTCACTTGAGGAAATATGTATGAAATACGACTGCCGCGCCGGACTTTCGGATAGAATTGACAGCCTTTCTCACATAAGCGTGGGGATAACGCAGTCCCGCATATGTATGCAGCTGATAATTCGGGCACACCCTGAACTGCATTTGATCTCATTCCCTGATTCCTATACCGAAACTGTGGCTCTCGCCCTTATAAGCAGCGGCGACTTTGACGCGCACTACTACATGCGGCATATTGAGCGAATAACTGAGCTCTCTCCCAAAAAGAGCGTCAGCCTTCTTGACACCCTGTCGGCATATTTTGACAACGGCTTTGATGCCGCAGCTGCCGCCAGTGCTCTTGGGATTCACAAAAACAGCGTAGTATACAGATTGAAACGGATCAGCGAGATCTGCAGTGTAGACTTGTCGGATGGCAGGCAAGCCGCAATGTTGATCGTTGAACTTGCTCTGCGTGAGACGAATGAGCGCATGAAAGGTATCGATGTCCATGAACAACCGAATCCGCAGCATTGACAACATTATATTGAAAGGACTTTTAGGCGGCTCAACACTGTCTCAGATATTGCAGGATGTGTCCGACGAGACCATGCTTGAGCTTTGCCTGTACTCGCTTAACCTGCGCCCGATGCTGTCGTTTGCAAGCCCGGATATGCATGTGAGGTTTGAAGCTGTCTTTTCGCAGTTGAGCGCAGAAGCCGACAGATACCCAGCCTATACCGAGATAAATGCAGACAACGGGTTCTACATTATTGCCCCAATTATCAAGGAGCGCAATCAGCTCGGCTTTCTTATGCTCTTTGCTCCGGCAGATATATGGGGCGCAAATGATATATCATATATTTCTGAACGGCTGTCCAAGCTGTGCGCCAGACTCGCCATGCCAGATTCGCTGTCATCAACCTATTCCGACTTTGAAAAGCTCTGGGCATCAAACCTCCTGCTGAACACCAATTCCAATGCAAAGCTTGTATCATCAAATCCGTTTATATGTCGGTTGCGCGGCAGCTATGTTATCTGTGCTTTTCAGCACACAGATCAGAATCCGGCAAAGCTCAAATCCGCGGAAAACTATGTCAAAACATTTCTGCGTAATGCACTGTATATAATCAAGGGCAACTATATTCTGGCCTTCCTTTATGACTGTGACCATGAAACAGCGTCTGCCTTGCTCCATATCTCTACACAGTTGGAAGCATTCTGCCGCAGCTGTGATCTGTTTTGCGGCGTATCAAGCTTTTTCACAGACATTGCAGAGAGAAACCGTTATATTGAAGAGGCGATAAGCTGCCTGAGTTTTGCATCTAAAAGCTCCATGCTGGTGTATGCACGCAACATGTATTTACCGCTGTTCTTTCGCCGTATAGCTGAGGTTTGGGGCAAAGACACATTTCATCTGTATTCTCTGCGGCGGATCGCGGAATATGACAAAAGAAAACAATACAGAATACTACTCAACGCTCAAAGCCTACCTAATGAGCCATGGGCGTATCCTGCAAACAGCATCCAGCATATATATAGACCACAGTACGCTTCTGTACAGGCTGAAAAGAATCCGTGAGATTTTCGAATTGGATATATCATCTCCTCATGTGATGAATCTGATGCGGCTTGGTATTATCAATTACGAGACCACCAGCAGCATACCCGGAGGCTAAAACGTTTTCCGTCTTGCTCTGTCCGCTGTTTGTGTCCTGCTTTCCATGCAAATAGCAAAACACCCTTGAAGTGCTATACAGCAACGATTCAAGGGTGTTTTGCTATTTGATCATGTACTGTGCGGCGTACCCGGATTTACATCAAAATATACTCGCTTTGTATATGACCGTATTGGTTTTTTACTCGTGATTGCATTCCAAATACTCGCCGGTGTCCTTTTCAAGCTCCTGCCACACGGGGTACGCCGCGCCGTGTTCGTCAAAGAACTGCTTGAGGTCTCGGTTCAGCGCGCTCATCTCGCCGACGGCGTTCATCGCGTGGTCGGAGGCACAGAGCTTTCCGAGGCTCGTCGCGCACATGAGCTTGAAAAAGCGCAGACAGGTCTTTCGGTACGCCGCACCCTCAAAGTCCTTATCGTCGTCCGGCAGTATCTCATGCCCGGCGTCCCTTATGGCGCGGTAGCCTTCAATATTGGCGTCGATCAGCCGGTTGAGGTACGCCGTGTCACCCTTGATCTTTTCAGATCGCCGCCGGTCTTGTAGCACGCGAAGGCCACAGGCACAACGAACGCCGCGTGGCAGAGGAGGTAATCCTCCATATTCGGCTGATAGACCACTTTGAATTTCGTGCCGTCAAAAATCTGCCCGATCAGCTGCTCGTTCGACGGCGAATCCGCAAGCTGACCGATGGTGATCTTCCTGAGGTCAATGGACGCGACCATGTCGCGCTCACGGTGTCCCGCCGACAGCGCAAAGGAGAAGAGGACGTTTTTCTCCGGCAGTGAGTCGGCGACCGCTCTGGCGCGCACATCGTTGCCCACAAAGACGATGTTTTTCGTCCCGTTCGCGCGCAGAGTTTCCACGATAGAGCCGACCTGCGTATAGCGCATGACGACAAAGATCACGTCGTACTGATCCTCCGGCGCAAGCTCCGTCACCACCGGGATGCGGCTGACCGACACGCGGGGCGAGAACTTGTCCTTGATGCGCAGACCGTTCTTTTTTATCTCCTCCGCCCAACTTCCCCGGGCGAGCAGCGTCACGTCCTTCCCCGCGCGGTATAGATTCCGCGCGAGATTGCATCCGATAACGCCCGCGCCGAACACCAGAATTCTCATAGCAAAGTCTCCTTCTTCCCAAATAGTTGTTCGCTGTGCTGTTTCACGCCCCGCGGTTAGATGAGTTTAACCTCGGGGCTTTCAAAAAGCCGCCCCCGGCAGCTTTTTGAAGGAAGCCCGGCTGACCGCCCAAGCCTCCGCGATGGATATATTATATCACCAGTCCCGCGCGAGCGCAATATATTCCTCAAGTCTGCGCGCTCAAGAGTTCAATATGCTTTTCAATATGCTTTGCAATGTACAGTGACCAAGTCAAAAAGGTGAGGTTTTGCCGCGATATTTTAGGAAATATCGTTCCTTGAGATAACAACTCGCCGCTTTTAATCTGAAACCATCTTAGATAGAAAGCGAGAGAAAAAGATGTTTTCAGACAATTTATCCACTTCCGTCCAGCAATTTTGCAGTGCATACGACCTCAGCTACCAAGAGGCGGCGACACGCTGCGACATCAGTTTAAGGTACTTCGGCAGCATTGCCAGAGGGCAGACCGCGGCGTCCATCAGCACTCTTGAAAAGCTGTGCGTAGGCTTCAACAGCACGCCGAACGAGTTGCTGAGAGTTCAACCGACGGATTCCCTGCAAATCTTCCGAACGCCCATGCCGGTCACGACGATCAAGTGCTTCACGGTTTCCGGGAAGCTCTCCGGCTTCCCGGTGTGTCCGCATTGCGGCTCCACATTGGAGCGTGAGCACCAGCGCTTCTGCGACCGCTGCGGCCAGATGCTGGATTGGAAGGAATACGCCAAGGCGACGGTCATCCTCCCCGGGAAATGATATTATAGCTCCACCGCCGTGCCAAGCCCCGCCTTCTCCGCCGCGGTAAGGAGCGCGCAGGAGCACGCGATGGCCTGAAGCGCGATGCCGGTGGAATCGAAGAGCGTTATGTCCTCCGCGCCTGTGCGCCCCGAGGCCGCGCCGGTTATCACTTCGCCTATCTCCGCCGTCAGCGCGCCGAGCATGCCTAGCGCGTGCGGTATCTCGCACTCGCCCACGGCGAAGCACTGCGCCGCGTCGTCCCCGAACACTCGCGCCTTGGCGCAGAGCGAGGTTCGACCTCCTCCTTGCCGGACATATCCGCGCCGATGCAGCTCAGATGTGTGCCGGGCTTGACCCATGCGCTTTTTATGTACGTCGTGCGGGCGGGCGTGGCGGTGAAAATAATGTCGCTCTCCCCCACGGCGGTCTCAAGCTCCGCCGCGGGGGATATTTCTGCCGTGCGCGTGAGGCCGCACGCCGCGAGCAGCGCATCAACCTCCGCCGCGATCGCCGGAACGGCCGCGGCGGTCTTTTCCGGGTGGTGCGGGTTTATGAGCTTCACGCTTTTGAGCTGGGGCAGGGCATAGAGCGCCGCGGCGGCAAGATACGGCGCAAGCTCACCGCAACCGCAGATGAGCAGCGTCTCAGCATACGTGCGGGCGAGGTACTTCGCCCCGATGGCTGCCGCCGCGCCGGTGCGGTACGCCGTTATGCCCCCGGCGTTCAAAAGCGCGCACGGCGCGCCGGTGGTAATGTCAAAGAGCATCGCCGTGCCGAAGAGCGCCGGCATCCCCTTGTCCGGGTTCGCGCCGAACCACGAGACGAGCTTGAACCCAAAAGTACCCCGTCCGGCCGAGCTCGCCGGACTTTATGTCCAGATCCGCCTTACCGGGGTCAAACCCATGGAACACCATGGGCCACAGCCCGCCCTCGCCGCGGCTCTTCTGCGCATAAGCGCCCTCCACGGCCTCCAGCGCCATGGGGATGGTGACAAGCTTTTTTATATCCTCGCTGCCGAGCACAGTTACCTTACTCATTTTGCCATCTCCTTCTATTATAATATATACAATGTTTTCCGTCTCAAAGCTTTGCGGCAAATTCCAATATGGCGCGCAGCCCGTCGCGCAGGGTCTCAGCGTCGCTGGCGTAGCCGACGCGCATACTGTGCGGCTGCTCAAAGCAGTCGCCCGGCGTGACGAAAGCGCCCGTGTCATGGTACATCCGCTCGCAGAACTCATAGGACGGAATGTCAAAATCGTAGGAGACGAGCGCAGTCGTGCCCGCCTGCGGCTTTACGTAGCTGAAATGCGGGTTCTCCGCGATCCATGCGTCCAGCACGGCGAGGTTTTCCCGTACGATGCCGCGGTTGCGCGCGAGGGGCTTATCCTTATGGCGCAGTGCGACGGCGGCGACCGCCTCGTCGAACATCCCGCAGCTGATGAGGTCATAGTCGCGGTGCGATAGGCACGATGCCGTGAACGCCGCGTCGCGGCTGGCGATCCACCCGAGGCGCAGTCCGGCGAGGGAGAACACCTTGGACATGCTGCTCACGGAGATGCCCTTTTCGTAGAGGTCGGCGATGGACGCGCTCCACGTGTCGGTCTGCGTGAGATGGCGGTACACCTCGTCGCAGAGGATGTACGCGCCCACGCCGCGCGCGATGTCCACAATGGCTTGCAGACAGTCGTTCGACAGCAGCGCGCCAGTGGGGTTGTTGGGGTTATTTATGCAGATGAGCTTCGTGCCGGGCGTGGCGAGCGCGCGCAGCTCCTCCAGATCGACATGGTAGCCGTTCTCGGGCTTGAGCTGCATTATCGCCAGCGCCGCGCCGAGGGATTACGGGATGGAGTAGAGCTGCTGATATGTCGGCATGATGCTTATCACCCTGTCGCCCGGCTCGACGAGCGAGCTGAACACGTGGTAATTCGCACTGGCCGCGCCGTGGGTGGAGACGATGTTCTCCGGCTTGAGCGTCTTATAAAGACCGCATATCCCCTCTATAAACTCCGGCTTGCCCAGTATGTCACCATAGGTCAGGCGCTTTACGCAGAAGTCCGCGAGAAACGCTTCCTTGTCCTCGCCCGTCAGGGCGAACAGCTCATCCAGCGAAACGGAGTCCACGCAGGTTTCGGCAATATTGTACTTTGCGCCGACCTCATATTTATTCATCCATTCTTCCACAGCGAACGCCTTGATCTTCATTTTGCAATTCCTCCTCAAAAAAATTAAAAGGACACCCGGTATCACGTCTTATCCGGCTTGCGCCGGAACACCTACGACCTGATACCGAATGCCCGTTACCTCCCACCCGGTGGTGAGAGGAGCATAAATATTAGCTTTGTCTGCATTATATCGGATGTTTAACCGTTTGTCAAGAGGGAAAACGCATTTTTATGCTGTTACTTATTTAATACGTGAAGTCCGGGACATAGTGCGCGTAAAATTCCTCAAGGCATATCCCTGCTCCATGATGAACTTGGCCGCCTCCTTGCCGACGTAACGGTAGTGCCACGGCTCGTCCCAGCCGGTCAGCAGCAGCTTGCGCGTGGGGTAGCGCTTGATGAAGCCGTAGTCGGCGCAGTGCTCATCCAGCCACGCGAAGAAATCGGGGTCCATGTCCTCATATATGACCTTCGTGCGTGCCTTATCCAGCAGGTCGACCGCGAGTCCGAGCTGATGCTCGCTCGCGCCGGGCATCATGGTTATCTTCTTTGCCTCCTCGACCGCCTCCTGATATATGCCGGAGGGGTCGTCAAAGTTGACGTTCTTGCCGCCGGACATTTCGTAGGCGATCTGGCTGGCCTTGGTGTTGAACAGCTGGCTCTGGTAAGAATACGTTCTGTACGCGCCCCACACGAACGGGGAGAACCCCGCCTCCTGCATCGCCGCGAGCATCGCGTTCAGCTCGTCCACATGGTCGGAGCGAAACTGCATATACCTTGTTATCTCTATCCTCGTCACCTCCGGCTCATATGCCGAGGAGAGCAGGTTATCATCGTTCACTATGGAATATATGTCCAGCGTTATGTCTATATCCGGCCAGATGTCCTCCGTCGGCTCGGGCGTTTTCCTCCGTCGCGTTTGGGTCGAGGAACGTGACGCTGTCGGAGCTGACATACGCGCCGTCGACGCCGCCGAAAATGACGTTCGTCTGGCGGTTCATCCGGGAGATGACGATGGTATATAGAACAAGGCACAAAAAATGCCATGGTGATGATCCACAGTGTTTTTTTTCTCATCTGTACACCCGCCTTTCGCTGCCCATTCGGGCACGGTCTCATGAATACGGGGGCATTATAGCACAATGTATGCATAAATTCAAGTGCCGCGGCGGCATTTACCCACTAGCGCTCCACCACTCATAATTTATCGTGCTCAAATCGGCGTATTTACTTGCCGCGCACACCACTTGCGTGTAAATATGCTGAAAAACTCCGGCGCTGAGCGCCGGAGCAGCTATGTTCATCCGGGGTTCGCGTCCTCCCCCAGCGCCGCGCGCAGCTTTTCCAGCGCGCGTTTTTCTATCCGGGAAACATAGGAGCGGCTGATGCCGCAGAGCTTTGCCGTCTCGCGCTGGGTCAGCGGCTTTCCGCCGCCGAGACCGTAGCGCAGTGTGATTATCGCGCTCTCCCGCTTTGTCAACTCGCGCTCCACGCATTCGCGGAGACTGCGGCATATCTCCTCGCTGCCGATGACGTCCGCCATGTCGTCCTCGCACGCGACAACGTCCATGACGGACAGGCCGTTCCCGTCGCTGTCCACATCCAGCGCGTCCGACAGGCTCATATCCCCCGCCGTCTTCTTCTGCGAGCGGAAGTGCATGAGGATCTCATTTTCTATGCACCTGCTGGCATAGGTCGCGAGGCGAACGCCCCTTGTCGGCGCGGTAGGTGTTGATGCCCTTGATGAGCCCTATCGTGCCGATGGAGATAAGATCGTCGATGTTGTCCGTCTGAGTGTAATACTTCTTCATGATATGCGCCACGAGCCGCAGATTGTGCTCAACGAGCCGGTTGCGCGCCTCCACGTCGCCGTGCTCCGCCCAGAGCGCAAGGCATCGCTGCTCCTCTTCCGCGTCCAGCGGCCTGGGGAACGAGTCCCCGGCGCTATCCTCAGCGTCATCAGCAGTCCGTTCATCAGCAGTAGTATCGCCGTGTCCAGCATTTCCTCACCTCTGTTCATTCTATTTCACAGCGGCTCGTACAAATTCGACGAATCGGGCGGCGGCGCGCTGATATGGTCAAAGCCCGGAAGCAGCGCTCCCGGGCTTTATATAACTATTGATTCACTAGTACGCTCAGAACGAGCCGCCGTGCGAGCCGTAGGATCTGCCAGAGCTGCTGCTGGTATAGCTCGTCCCGCCGCCGCTGCTGCTGTCGCTGTCATTACTCTTGGGTCTGGGTGTTTTGGATACGTAGCGGCGTATGAAGCGGTCGTCACTGTGCTTGAGACGAAAGCTGTCCTTGCATACATAGCTCTCCGCGCTGCGCTTTGCAGAGACGGATTTGAGCTTGCGCTTCATAACACCGATGGGTATGAGCGCAGTGATAAGTCCGCCTGCAACGGCAATGAGTATTGCCGTGAGTCCGGGAGGATCCTTGGGGATCGTGCCGACATCATACGGCTGACCGGCGCGTGCGGCCGTCAGGAGCGTTTCGGCAATGCCGATGAAGCCCTCCGCCGCCCCCGCCCAGTCGCTGTCGCGCAGATACGGCACGTAAAACCCGTCCGCGTACTCCTGACCCGCATCGGTGAACGCATAAGCGCCGAAGCCGTGCGTGATGCAGCGATAGCTGCGTCCGGTCACATCGACCACGAGCATCACGCCGTCGTCATTGTCGCCGTAGCCGTAGCCGTTGGCTTCATAGAAATCAAAGGCGTAGTTCTCGGTGGTCTTGCCGTCCGTGCCGTCCGTGAGCACGACGGCAACGTCGCAGCGATACTTCTCGCTCACGGCGTCCGCCCTCTCGTTGAGTCGGGCGAGCGTCTCCGCGTCGAGAATGGCGGCGTTATCCACCACGCGGGGAAGCTGGCGCTCGGCGGGGATCAGGCTGCCGTCCGGCAGGGTTATCATTCCCTCCGGCACATCGGAGGCTGTCACACGCGCGATGATCTCGCGCGCCATAAGGAGATAGGCGCGTATGGAGGCACCGTAGGTCTTGCCGCCGGTGTTGTATGCGGTACACATAGACTCGGTATCAGCGTCGGTGAATATGCCGTTCGCCGTGCCGGAGTAGTATATGTAATACCAGCTTGCCTCGTCGCAGTCGAGCAATAGAAAGCCGTCACCGGCAGGAGCCTTCGCGTCGTAGATGCTGCGGGAGAGCTCCTCCAATGTCATGTTGCCGAGCGTCTCCTCGTGCGCAAAGCACACGGCGAGACCGTATTCGTCATAGAGCTCCTGCGCGAGCATATCGCCCTCGGCAACCCAGTCATAGCTGTTGTTCTCAAAGCCGTATATGAAGCTCCCTCCGTCCGCACACGCGGGCGCGGCGCACAGCGCAAAAGCGAGGGCAAGCACGGCGAGCAGCGCGAAAAATCTTTTTCTTCATTCTCGTACCCTCCTTACATGAGATACAGCAGCCACCCTATGGCATAGAGCGCCGCGGCGAAAGCACCCGCATAGATGAAATACCACTTGCGCAGGAGCGACTTGTCACAGGGCAGGTTGCCCACGAACTTGCCGGTCTGTCCGTTCATTGCGAACACGTACTTCTCGTCTCTCCATGTGGTGTTGAGCACCCACACGGGCAGCAGCATATACCGCGCGCATCCCTTGTTGACATGAATATAGGTGGACTTCGGAATGACGGTGCTGTATCCGCTCGTCGTGGAGAAGAACGTGTCCTTCACGCTCTCCTGCATACGCGCGTTTGCCCGCCCGACGCAGTCCTTCGCGGCGACGTCGTACTTGTCCGCAAGGTAGCCGGCAAGGTAGGCCGTCTTGAAATCGACCGCCTGAGCGACGTCAAACGGCTCGACAGACTCCATAAGCTTGTTGTCTATCTTCTCCGACCCGTCCACCGGAACATTCTCAAAGTCAAGGCTGCCGCTGCGCCGAAGCTCATATTCCTTCGTCTCGGTATAGTTATAGTCCTCATCCGACCATGTGCGCACCTGATTGCCGGTGTATGTTATGTCCGCGTCCGCGCTCGCGTCAAAGAGCCAGAACGGAACGTACAGCCCCTTTATCTCGTCGAGATGGTTCTCCTCGTAGAAGAGCCTCGGCAGAAGCCTCTTGCCCTTGAGATGGCTGCGGAACGCCTTCTTCGCCTGCTCCTTGTCGAACTTGAACGGCACTATCGCGTCCGGCTTGAGACTGCCGGAGAGCGAGGACGGGATGATGGTGGGGTTGTCGCAGTAGGGGCAGCTTGTCGCGGCGGTGGTATCGTCGCAGATAAGCTCAGCGCCGCAGCTCGGGCAGTTGTACGCCTTCACGCCGCTCTCGCTGTCGTTCCACTCCGTGCCGGTGTCCTCAAGCTGCCAGCCATCGACCCCGCCGTCCTTTCTGTTGGCGCTCGCCCGCTTCTCCTCCGCCTTTGCCGCGGCGTCGGCTGCGGCTGCATTCTTGTCGGCATACAGCGCCTCTATCTCGCTGACCTCGTAGCTGCTTCCGCAGTAGTCGCATTGCAGCCTGCCGGTGGCGCTGTCAGTGCATGGGTCCGGTACACGCCGGGCATTTATAGTTTGTCACCTGATCTGCCATGGGTCAATATCACTCCTCTTCTTTTGATTCGCTGTCCGCGCGCGGCGTGACAGCGGCTGCGTCAAGGCTGTCCGGCATCTCTTCGCCCGCCTCTATCGCGGGGAGGTACCAGTCATTATAATAATAGGGCAGAAGCTCGCTCGCTACGCTCTCGACATCGCTCCACACCGTGCCCCACGGGCGCAGGACGATGGTATAGTCAAAGCTGCCCTCGTCGGAGGCGTAGTGCGCGGCGTCGACCACGAGCATGTTTTCAAACCCGTAAGCCGTCGGGTTGAGCGTCCACTCCCCCTCGCCGATCACGGCGAGCCAGAACGTCCCGCCGGTGGAGGCGAGCGTACCCATCGCGCCGTCCTCGCCGGGGCTGACGACAACGCTGACCTCGCCCATGGGCGAGGCAGCGCTCATGCTCTCATCCCAGAGCGTGAGCGTGCCGTCGCCGTCCGCATCGACGCTTATGCGGGCAAAGCAGTCATACCACTGGCGGTCAAGCGCCGCCCAGTCGCCCGTGGCATTGCTGATCGACCACCAGCCGTACCAGCCGCCGTTCCACGCCTGCTGAAGCGCATTCTCCCTGGCGTCACTGACGCCGAGGCCGCCGTCCGCGGGAAGCTCCGCACCCTCGCGGAGGAAAATGTACACCACACCCTCATCCAGAAGGTCAAAGCTGCACACGCCGCTGCCGATCGTGCCGTGGGAAACGCCCGCATTCGTCACAAGGTCGAAAACGCCGTCCTCATTGAACCACTGCCCCTTATAGCCCGCGCCGTCGAGCGTCAGCACCGCCTTGCCGCCGCGCTTGAGCTCAAGCGTGCCGGACGTGTCAAGCACGTCCTCGGCCGCGTAGCGCTCCCCGGAGGAGCGTACCTCCGCGAGCGTGTAGACGCCAAGCTCCTCGCCGCCGTCGGACGCGCAGCCGGAGAGCAGCGCCAGTGCCAGCACTGTGAGCGCCATGAGTATTCGGGTGAGTGGTCTTGTTTTTTTCATTATGCCTGCTTCCTTAAAAGCGCCGCGGTAAGGGTCCCCATGCCGCGGCGCAATGCTGTATTCTCAAACTAAGTCGCCGGAATCGAACGGGTCGCCGCACTCCGGGCAGAAGCGGGGCGGGTGCGCGGGGTCCTCAGGCTCCCAGCCGCACTTGTCGCACTTGTACTGCGGGACACCGGCTGGCTTCTTCGCGCCGCACTCGGAGCAGAACTTGCCCTTGTTCACCGCGCCGCAGGAGCACGTCCAGGTGTTGCTCTCCGGCTTCTTCGTGCCGCACTCGGGGCAGAATTTGCCCGTCGCGCTCGCGCCGCAGCTCGGGCAGGTCCATGCGTTCGCCGCGGGCGCTGCCGCCTGCGCCGGACGCGCGGTCTGCTGCTGTGCGCCCATCTGATAAAGATTCTGCGCGTTGACGCCGCCCGCGTTCGCCGCCATGTTCATGCCCATGAACGCCATCGCGGGACCCGCGTTCTCGTTTGCGGCCGCACTCTGCATTGCCGCCGCCTGCGCGCCGACGAGGTGCGCCGCCGCCATGGTGGGGTCGCGGAATGCCGCGTTGCGCTGTAGCTCCTTTATCATCTTCTCGTCTTCCTCGCTGGCCTTCACGCTGGAAACGCCGAAGGAGACGATCTCGATCCCGCGCAGATCGCGCCACTTGGCGGAAAGCACGTCGTTGAGCGCCTGCGCGATCTCCATGGTGTGACCGGGCAGGGACGAGTAGCGTATGCCCATGTCGGAGATTTTGGCGAAAGCGGGCTGGAGCGCAGTGAGAAGCTCGGTCTTGAGCTGGCCTTCTATCTTGTCGCGCGTATACTCGCTCGTGACATTGCCGCAGATATTGGTGTAGAACAGCAGGGGGTTGGAGATGCGGTAGCTGTACTCGCCGAAGCAGCGGATGGAAATGTCCACATCAAGCCCGACATTGCGGTCAACAACGCGGAACGGACGGGAGAGGGCGTGCCGTACTTGTTGCCGACAAGCTCCTTGGTATTGAAGTAATAGACGCGCTGATCCTTGGGGGCTTCGCCGCCGAAGGTGAAGCGCTTGCCAATGTTTTTGAACACCGCGCCGATGCTCGCGCCGAGACTGCCTGCAAAAATGCTCGGCTCGGTGGAGGCATCGTACACGAATTCGCCCGGCTCCGCGCAGACCTCGACGATCTTGCCCTGCTCGACGATGAGCATGCACTGCCCGTCGGCAACGGCGATAATGGAGCCGCTGGAAATAATGTTGTCCTCGCCGTTTCTGTTGGAGGAACGCCCTGTCACTTTCTTTCTGCCCTTCGTTGCGAGCACGTTTTCAGGCAGAGCCTCACAGTAGAAATACTCCTTCCACTGATCGCCCAGCACCCCACCGGCCGCGCCGAGAGCTGCTTTGATCAAACCCATTGTCTTTTCTCCTTTCAGTTTGCCGTATGTATTTTAATTCTATTCTTCACTTTTCCGTTTCCCCGGCACAGCGCAGTTCAAGCTCCTTGAAAAAATGCTCAAGCGGCTCTTCCCACGTTCCGGCGGTATCCGCCGTGAGCACCGTGCCGTCGTCAAACTCCAGCTCCGTGCGGTAGCCGCCTGCGCCGCCGAGGTCTATGAGCGGCGGCTTATACGCCTCAAGATACGCCTTTATGCCGTACTGCGCGGCAAGCTCGCGCGCATTCGTCATGTCCTGCTGCGTTACCTCACGACTGCCAAGGTTGACCTCGCTCCCGTCAGCGGCAGCGCCGTCAAGCGCGTCGCCGTCGGAGCCGTCTGCAAAATAATACGCTTCACCGAGCTGATAAATGCTGTACACGAACGGGTATTCCGCGTCGTTTCCCGCGCGGGAGAATGTTATGCGCGTGATGCCGCCCGTGTCGTCCAGCGCCGCGCGGTCAGGGACTGACTGCCCGCAGGCGGTCAGCGCGAGCACGGCGATGAGCAGCGCGGCAAGCGCGGCGCGTCTGAAGGTCATGGGGCGCTCACTCCCCGCCCTTCTTTTTCATCAGGTAGTATGCACCCGTCCCGCAGCCGACAAGCAGCAGCGCGGACACGGGGATGAGCCACCAGCCGGTGCTGTCGGTCTTGCCGACGACGCCGGTGTTGTCGACGGTGTTGCTGTTCACGCCCGCGACGTCACCGCCGGAGACCGTGCCCGCGGCAGTGGGCGCGGCGGAAGCCGCCGTGCCGGAGATGGTCGCGGCGGGCTCAGTCACCGTACCGGCGGGGATTATCTCGCTCTTATTCGCCTTGCACACCGTGCAGGTATAAAGGCGCGAGCCGTTGAGGTCTCGGTGGGCTGCTTGGTTATGACGCCCTCGTCCCAGGTGTGGTCCGTCTTGGGGACGACCTCGGTCTCGCACGTCGCCGCAGATGCGGCAGGTGCGCGAGCGTATGCCCGTGGTGACGCAGTTGGCTTCCTTCGTGATTATCCAGTCGTCGTATTCATGCACGTGCTCCGCCGTCGCGTCGGCAGTGCCGTCGGCGTTGTCTGCCGCTGTGCCGTCAGAATTCGTGGTGCTCTTGCCGTCAGAGGAGGTCGCGGCGGCGCGCACGGTGACGGGGAACGACGCCGTGGACATGCCGTAGCCCAGCTCAACGACCGTCTGCCCGGCGCTGGTGAGCTTCGCGGGGTACAGGCTCAGTCCGTTGCCGTCATAGGAATCCCAGTAGCTGCCGCTCGCGTCATAAACGCGCACGACAAGCCCCTTGAGGCTGACGCTCTCGCCGGTTATGTAGCTTGTCTTGGCAGGGGCAGTGATGATCTGGATGCCGCTGAAATTGACGGAGACGACAGCGGACATCGTGATGTCACTGCGCATGCTGCCGGACACGGTGTAAACACCGGCGCAGTAGTACGCGGTGCCGGCCGTCTCGGGCGGGGTGTAGGTGGCAGCATAAGCGCCGGGGATGGCGGTCATCCCGCTCAGCCCTGCCGCGTCAACGGCGTACCACTGGTAGTGCAGCTCGCCGGAGGCGGTGTAGGCATTCACGCTCAGTGTCACGGGGACGCCGCCGATGGAGCCGACAACATCGGTCGGCTGGGTGGTTATGGTCGGGTTCGGGACGGACGAGGAGCGCGTATAGTTGTCTGGCGATGTGCCGTCCGACTGCGACCAGCCGCTGTCGCTATAGCCGTAGTCAAAATAAGAATCCGGCTGCGGCAGTCCGCCGTACCCGTAGGAGTCCGGCTGCGGGAGATTGCCCACCGCGAACGCAGATGTCGGCAGCAGGCAGAACGCCAGCACCAGCGTGAAAACTATTGCCGTGATTTTTTTCATATCTTTACCCTCCGAATTGCCTGCGGCTGGCGCACCGGCTCGCGCCGGACGTTCCGCTTTTTCTTCTGGCATTTCTACTAAGTTTATATTATACAACGTATCTCGTTGCCTTGCACTATTTTTTTGACACAACTGCGCGAAAAATGTTCCGTCGTTTGTTGTTATGTCAACCTATTTTGAGATTTTTTTGAGAATACGCCTCTTTGTCGCGGCGGCGAACTCCTCTCCGCCGCCCGCCTCGCCGTTGACAAGCTTCAAAACAGCGTCCAGCTGCCCGTCGTCAAGCGTGCCGGACATGCGCCCGAGCGCGCGGTACGGCATGTTCACAAGGAAGCCGAAGTCCCCTGCCGCTTTCCACGCCCCCACGGCGCGCAGAGCGCCCTGCACGGCGGTCATAGAGCGGTAGAAAGGCCGCCCGAGCCCGCGTTTGAGATAGTCGCCCTGACAGATGTTGTCGTTCATGCCGAGCTTGGCCGACCTGCGCCATTTCGCGTTCGGCGACCGCCGCCCCAGCAGGGCTTCAAAGTTCTCCCGGCGTATGCGGAACACATCGCAGTTATAGTACGGCTCGAAGAGCGCGCCAACATACGGGTTCGGCGCGGCCTCGCCAGCCTTCTCTATGCGCGCGGAAAGGCTGATATCCGTCACCGACGCGCCGATTAGTATCTCATACTCGCCCGGCTCGACCGTCCAGCGTTCCTCCGCCGTGTTCCACACGGCAAAGCTCCGCCCGTCAGCGTTATCTCCACCTCGCGCTCCTCGCCGGGGGCGAGCGTGATGCGCGCAAAGCCGCGCAGCTCCTTCGCCGGGCGGAACATCCCGTGCGTGTGCGGCGCGATATACAGCTGCGCGATCTCCGCGCCCGCCATGTCGCCCGTGTTCTTCACGCTAAAGCGCACGCTGCCGCCCTCAACGCGCAGGCCGCTGTATTCAAACGTGGTGTAGCTCAGCCCGAAGCCGAACGGGTACATCGCCGGGACCTTCGCCGTCTCATAGTAGCGGTAGCCAACGTATATGCCCTCGCGGTGCTCCGCCGTCGCCTCCATGCCGGGAAAATACGGCGAGGACGGCACGGCGGCGAGGCTGAGCGGCACGGTCTCCGCAAGCTTGCCGGAGAAGTTGACCTGCCCCGTCAGCAGCCGCGCCATGGCCATCGCGCCCGCCTGTCCGCCGAGATAGCCGTGCACCACCGCCTTGGCGTATCTGTGCCACTGCATCTCCACCGCGCAGCCGCACGAGAGCACCACGACGATGTTTTCGTTCACCGCCGCGATGGCTTTCAGCAGTTCTATCTGGTTTTCGGGCAAAAGCATATCCGCCCTGTCCTCGCCCTCCATCTCGCCGCTGTCCGGGAGACCGAGGTACAAAAGCGCAATGTCGGCAGACTCCGCCAGCGCCGCCGCCTCGGCGGTGAGTTTTCGTCCGCTCTTCCGTCAATGTCAAAGCCCTTGGCATAGCCCTTTATATTCATGCTGCACAGCGGCAGGGACTGCACCGCCGTGTCCATCAGCGTCGGCACGATGCGCGAGCTGCCAGCGCCCTGATAGCGCGGCTCTGCCGCGAACGCCCCGATGAGCGCCACGGTCTTCTCCCGCCCGCGTATGGGCAGGATGCCGCCGTCGTTTTTCAGCAGCACGGCGCACTCCTCCGCCACACGCTGGGCGAAGAGATGGTGCTGCGCGCGGTCATAGTCCGCGCCGCTTCCCGCCGCGTCCGCCATGGAGAACACGAATTGCAGCAGACGGTCGACCTGCTCGTCCAGAAGCGCCTCGTCCAGCCGCCCCTCGCGGACAGCGGCGACGATATGCCCGTCCGTTATACTGCCGCAGGTCGGCATTTCCAGCGTCAGCCCCGCCTTCACCGCGGCAACGCGGTCATTGTTCGCGCCCCAGTCGCTCACAATGAGACCCTTGTAGCCCCATTCATTATATAATATATCGCGCAGAAGGTGCTCGTTCTCGCTCGCGTACACGCCGTTGACACGGTTGTAGCTCGTCATGAGTCCCTTCACGCCGCCCTCTTTCACTGCGAGCTCGAACGCGGGGAGGTATATCTCGCGCAGGGTGCGCTCATCGACGACGGAGTCCACCGTCATGCGCCTCAGCTCCTGCGAGTTGACGGCAAAGTGCTTCACGCATGCATAGACGCCCTGCGACTGTATGCCGCGGATGAGCGCCGCCGCCATTTTGCCCGCAAGCAGCGGGTCCTCGGAAAAATACTCAAAGTTCCGCCCGCAGAGAGGGCTGCGCTTGATGTTCACGCCGGGGCCGAGCACCATGGAGATACCCTCCGCGTTCGCCTCGCGCCCGATATGTGCGCCCATCTCCTCCAGCAGCGCCTCGTCCCACGTGTTGGCGAGCCCCGCCGCCGTGGGGTAGCATGTGGCGGGCACGGTCCTGCCCAGTCCCGTCACGGCGAGCGCGCCCGTCGTCTTGCGCAGTCCGTGCGGTCCGTCCGACATCATTGCCGGCGGCACGCCCACGCGCTCCACGGGCTTTGTGTGCCAGAAGTCCGCGCCCGACATCAGCGACGCCTTTTCCTCCAGCGTCATGTGGTCAATGAGGAAGCCGTATTTCAGTTTATCTTTCATAGCGTCCGCTCCTCAGTCGTTTGTGTAGATATGTCCGTCCTCCGGCACCTTCGGCGTGTCCGCCGCGCGCTTTGCGCTGTGCCTTTTGCCGAAGAGCGACGCAAAGAACACCTTCGTTTTGAATGCCCTGAACGCGCGCAGACGTGCGCGGCGCTCGTCCGCGTCCAGCGCGGCAAGGCTGTTCATCCAGTCGGCGCGGCGGAGCCTTTCGGCGATTTTGAATGCTTTCTTCTCTTCGGGCGTCGTGTACCCGCGCTTTATCGCGGCGTAGGTCTTCGCCCGTTCCTTTGCCTCTTTAATATAGCGTCTGTCCCGTGCGTCCATAGCTGCCCTCCGATGTATACAAATATACATTTATATCATATCACAGCAGCGCCCGGTTTGGAAGAGGGAATATTGCGAATAGGGTGACAATCAAAACCACCGGTTGAACCGGTGGTTTGAACAGACCCTATAAGGGTCTATCTCCTGTGGTGGCTCCCTAAAGGGAGCACTGAATAGTCTGGCAATCACAGTTTTGTCACTGGCAGCCCCCTTCTCGGGGGGCTGTTTTTATTTGCCTTGTTTCACCGGCTCACCCGTAAACGGGTCGGTGAACTCTTTCAGACTTATCTGGTCATTTGCTATGTCGTCCTGTAATTGGTTGCGGATATATTCCCTTATTGCTCCTTCATACTTTCCACCGTATCCACATAATATCCTCTGCACCAGAAATGCCGGTTCCCATATTTGTACTTCAGATTTGCGTGCCGGTCAAATATCATCAGACTGCTTTTGCTTTTCAGGTATCCCATATGCTGTGCCACACTCATATGCGGCGGTATTGATACCAGCATGTGGATATGGTCTCGGCAGCACTCTGCCTCCAGTATCTCCACTCCTTTCCGCTCACTCAGCTCTCTTAATATTTTCCCTACATCCGCTTTTATCTTCCCGTATATTATCTGCCTCCGATATTTCGGCGCAAACACTATGTGGTACTTGCATTTCCTTTTGCTATGTGATAAACTTTGTACGTCATCTTTCATGACTTCGCCTCCTGTTCTTTCTGCTGTGGTTGCCAGACCTCTTTCAGAATAGCACAGGGGGCTTTCCCTGTATATACTTTAAGTTCTTTTTATTGACCCCCAGTTGAACTGGGGGCTATTTTCGCTAAAACGCGGCTTTGGCGGTGGCGGGAGTGGAGACGTCGCTCATATCGAAGAGCGCCGTCTTGCCCTCCGTGAAGCGATAATACGCCGCGAGTGCGTAGTACCCCTGCTCCGTGGCGAGCTCGTTGCGCTCGCCGTCCATGCTGTGGCGGAAACCGCCGCCGTCAACATAGAACGCGCACAGTGCGTCGACAACGCTCGTGCCGTTCTTGACAAAGCGCGCGTCCTCCGCCGGGTCGATGCCCAGCGCCGTCAGCGCGACGATCACCTGCGCGGCGGACTCGCTGTTGAGCGTGCCGTAGCTGACATATCCGCCCGTGCCGGTCTGCATGGCGGAAAGCCGCGCCACGCCGTCATCCACGGCCTTCTTCACCGCGCGCTCAAGCTTGTCCGCTGGCTTGTCGGCATAATACGCGGCGAGCGATTGAAGGACCATCGCGGTCATGTCCGGCTCCGCTTCGTCGCCGGAGAACGCCCATCCGCCGTCGTCGAGCTGCTTATCCAGCAGGTAGTTCACCAGCGCCTCGCGCGTTGTCTGGCGCGCGCCGTCAGGCGCGGCGGGGACGTCATAATCCCGGCAGTCGAGCGCGAGCAGGGTGTAAACAACGCTGCTCAGCCCCTGCTTTTCGATGTAGTCCATATTGCCCAGCGGGGCGAGCAAGTCATGCCCGCCGAAGTCGGTCACATCCTTGCCAAGTACGGAGAGCGCAAGGATGAGGCGGGCGTTGTCAGTCGCGCGCTCGGCACTGAGCCGCCCGCGACTGTCGGCGTGCTTGCGGACGTACTCCTCAGCGAAACTGACATAGTCCTCCGGGACATCGCGCCCCGCGCGGAGAGCCCAATGATGAGCCATTCGCTGCCGAAGCCGGAGAGCTTTTCCTCATCGTCCGTGAGAACGAAGTCGCCGGTCGTCTTGAGTATGTCGGTGCGCTTCTCGCCGCTCCTGATGAGCTTTGCATAAGCGCGCTCGGCGGCGAAGAGGACTTCGGCATTCGTGACCTTGGCGCGGTCTTTCTCGCTGAGCTTATCGTAAGCCGTGCGCGCCGCCGCAATGGCGTCGCCGCGGCGGAGCGTCACCGTGCCTATCTCGTCGATAAGGCGGATGACCTCGTCCACGGTCACGGCGGGCTTTGCCATGCCGGAGATCTTCGTGTAATCATCGGTGTAGAAGAACAGTATCTGGTCGCCGTCGCTGAGATAATACTGTGCCATGACAACATTGGGGATCGCTCCGTTGACCGAGTACATCCACCCGGAGTATTCGCCGCGATCCTTCTGGCTGAGCGTGCCGTTGGGGCCGGACACGGCCGTGACGAACCCGCCGCCTGCGGCGGAAAAACCGTTTTCGCCCAGTGCGCGGTAGAACACGTCATACACCGTCACGCCCTCGTTGAGCCCGGTGAACCGGCAGCTGAGCCACACATTGCCGTTGTCGGCGAGCGTGAAGCCCACGGTCAGCCCCTTCTTATCGGGCTTATCCGTGGTGGGGTCAGTGCCGGTGACGGTCAGCTCTATGCTGACCTCCTGATTGATGAGCTTGGCGAGGCGGGTGTCTGTGTCCTTGTATTTCTCCGCCAGCGTCTCGTACCGCTCACTCGACAGCCAGCTGGTTATCGTCACGCTTTTGTGCTCTTTCGCGCGCGTGACGAGCAGATTCTCGTGCGTTATCACGGCGGGGTTGCTGGAGCGGAACGTGCGCCACTGCTCGCTTTCGTACCAGCCGTCCATCGCCACAGGGACGATGCCGTCGTTCGTCACGTCCTTGGAGGTGTATTCCCATACGACCTCGCCTGCGTCGTTATAGTGCGCCTCGGTGAACGGGTGCAGGTCGGTGGTAATATTGCCGGGGTCTGTGTTCTTATTTTTTATGCCGTCAAAGTAGTGCGCCTTGACGTATTCCATCAGTGCAAGCTCGCGGTCGATCTCCTCGTTGACGATGGGCTGCACCGTCACCCATATGTCCTTGGAGGCGAAAATGTCCGGGTCGGCTTTCTTTGTTATAGTTACCGTCAGCTTGACGCGGACAGGGTCTTCCCCTGCGAGCGGGCGGGTAACATTTGCGCGGACATTATTTATACTGACATATTTGGTGTTGCTGCTCTCTATGGTAAGAGAGTACAGCTTTCCATCCAGTGCATAATTAACATATTTACCGTTTTCGTCAATCTGCCTGTAATACTTGAGAGCAGGAAAATTAAAAGAATTCTCCAAATTATCAAGATCCGGCGCTTTATTGGTGACGAGATCTTTCAAGCCAGTCTTTGTGAGACCACCATCTATCCTAAGCGCCAGATTGTCCCGCTCAATCTGTGCCTCGTCGATCCCATTGCCTTTTACGACGACATCAAATGTGCGGTCTTTTGTGAGCTTGGAGGAATATGTTCCCCAAGTTATGGTCGCGGTGAGCGTGACCGTCACATCATCCTTCTGCTGTTTTACGTCGGCAGTGTACGGCGCATAGAACTTGCTGCCGCTGACGGGATTGCCAATGGCTTTTGTATTGCTGGATGTCCATGTGATTTCGCCCCATAAGTTGACATGGTTATAATTATTATAGTCCGGGTCCGTCACACCCTCTTTGACCATGTAGTGCGGAAGAGAAAGCTTGCCGCCCTCTGTCAGCTCTGCCGGGAGAGATACACGGTCGAGCTCTGCCGAGAGGCGGGCTTCCACCTTGGCACGATTCCAAGGAATGCTGCTGCTCAGTTCTTTTTCAACGCTTACGCCCTTGTACGTCAGCTTGAAGGTTATGCGCGGACAGCCGGTCTTGCTTGCTTCCATCGCCTCGTTGTAGAAGTATTCTATATTGCCGTTCGTCTCGCTGTCGCTCGCATCGACGGAGCAGCCATCATAGGTTTCCACGGACTTGACAGAGACAGCAACGTCCGCATAAGCACTGCCGAGCTTGGACTTTATGTATGCATTCGCGTTTGTGTCTGTGCCGTACACAGGGGCGAAAACGCCCGGAAGCTTGCTGAGTGCGCCGTTGAGCATCGTTTCCGCCTCGACAGCTTCCTCGGAATAGAGCGTGAGGGTGTATTCGCGCGTCTGGGATTCGCCGTCTTTCGGTTTGACCGTAGCGGTGAGCGTGACGGTAACTGTGCCGCTCTCCGGCAGGGCGAGAACATTGCCGTCATCAGAGATGAACTTGGTGTTGCTGCTCTTATAGCTCACGGTGTACCCGGTGCCTTCTGTGGGAAGACCGAGACTGCCAGTCTTGCGGACGGTCTTATCACCGAGGGCGGTCTCTATCGCGGAGAAAGCGGCTTTTACTGGATCGGGTTTATCTGTCCACATCGCGAAGAGGTATATGTACATACCATCCTCGTCATCGTCCCAGATATCATCAAAATCACGGCGGAATACGGCTCCGTCCTTTGGCTGTCCATAATAATAGCCGGGGTATCTATCAACCGCACTGGCATTCCAGTGGTCGAAAATGTAGCCGTCTTTTTCAAACGTGCACAGCGGAAGAGTAAAATCTTCATCGAACGGCACACTAATATCCGGCATCCTGCCTGTGCCGCCGTTCGGCAGAAATCTCAGTATGTAGCTTCCGTTACTTGAATGCACGGCTATTTGCGGTGCGGCGGAGGGGCTGGGACTGGGCTCGGCTTCGGCTTCGACCTCGTTTTCCTCTGCCTCTGCGTCATCCTCGGGCTTGGCGCTGGGAGACGGCACACCGCTCTCCCCCTCCTCCGGCTCTGTGGCAGGGGGCTCCTGCGGCTGGGCGGGCGTGGTCGGCTCCGCCGACGGCTGCACGGGTTCTGCCGACGGCTGCGCGGGTTCCGCGGCGGGCTGAGCGGGAGCGGGCGTGACCGGCGCCGGGGTGATCTCCGGCACGGGCTGCTCCGTTGCCGCTGGAGTGGGTTCCGGCGGCAGCTCATCCGCCAATGCCGCCGTGGGGACAAGCCCCGTCAGCACTATCAGCGCCAGTGCGAGTGACAGCAAACGTTTTTTCATCTTTTTTCTCCTGTCTGCCCGTCCCGCGGCAAAAGAAAACGCCGCTCGTCTCCAAGCAGCGATAAGGTATAACAAATCAAGCGCATGTTTCCATGTACCTTTTTTAACCAGCCATATCCTCCTCGGGACGGATGATATTCGTCTCTCCCGGCAAGTCTTCTGGCTCATGGGTCATCCTCAGGCGGGTCTTCCCAGCGGCGAGCGCCGCCAGTGACATTTTCCGACCTCGTCGCCATATACAGCAGCGGGACTGCTCCGGATTCACACCGGATTCCTTGTTAGGCTTCATACGAAGCACCGAAAAAGACATTTACTTGTCGCCGCGTATTATACCACATACTCCGCCGCGGCACAATGCGCGCGGAGGGTAAAATTTTGCGCCCTTCCGCGCCGCGGTTTTATACACTTTCATCTTATTAAATATTGTAATTTCCCGGACATTGAGGTAAAATTAACGCACGATGGTTTGGACATGGTACAAAGCGAATATAATATTGGATAATGGAGGCAAATTATGAGCAAAAATGTTATTTTCTGCTTCTCCGGCAGCGGCAACTGTCTTGACATTGCCAAGAACATCGCCCGCGAGCTTGGGGACACCGACATCGTCATGATGCGCGCCGAGCCCGCTGTGAAGGACGTGAGCAATGCGCGCCGCGTGGGCTTTGTGTTCCCGTGCTACGGCGGCGGGCTGCCCGGCGATGTGGAGAAGTACGTCAGCGAGCTGAAGATCAGCCCGAACACCTACACCTTCGGCGTGTGCAGCTACGCCGGGTATCTCGGCACGGGGCTTTATAAGATCGACCAGCTCGTGCACCTTGACTACTGGACGGGCATATCCCACCAGTGCTCGTGCATCTGGCTGTTCCCTCACTTTCTCATGCTGCCGCCCGTCACGCCTGCCAAGGCGCAGGCGCGCGCGGAAAAGCTCGCCCACCATGCAGCGCAGGAGATACTCTCCGCCCGCCGCACGGACAAGCGCCCGCCCAACAACCCCGTCAACGCGGTCGAGAGCAAAGGCTGGCCGAAGATATCCGACCTCAAGGCGGCAAAGATGCGCGTGAGCGATGCGTGTGTCGGCTGCGGTCAGTGCGCGGCAATCTGCCCGCGCGGCAACATCCGCATCGAAAACGGCAGAGCCGTCATCGGCACGAACTGCATCCAGTGCCTCAGCTGCCTGCAATACTGCCCGCAGCAGGCGATAAACCTCGGCGGCGTCAGCGTCCGCCGGGAGCGCTACCACAACCCCAATGTCAGCGCCAAGGAGCTGGCGGAGAAGATAATACACATAGACTGAACAGATCACAAACGGAGAGAGCGCGGCTTATGGCTGCGCTCTCTCTTTACGCAAAGTTTGCGCGGCGTCATGCGTTTTGCCCAATTCCGCGCGGCGCGGCGGGGGCGTTTTCTGCCAATAAGCGCTCTTGTGCCGCGCCGCCGTTCCATGTTATGATATATTTAGCCTAATATGGGACTTATTAAAAATCGGGGATGACGAGCCTATGAACGTTTCAAACGTTATCTCGCTGCTGGGCGGCGTGGCGCTGTTCCTCTTCGGCATGACGCTGATGGGCGAAGGATTGAAAAAGGTCGCGGGCAGCCGGCTTGAGCTGATACTCTACCGCCTGTCGAGCACTCCTCTGCGCGGGCTGCTGCTCGGCGCGGGCGTGACGGGCGTCATCCAATCGTCCGCCGCGACGTCCGTGATGGTCGTCGGATTTGTCAACTCCGGCATGATGAAGTTCAGACAGGCGATCTCCGTCATCCTCGGCGCGCTCATCGGCACGAGCGTCACGGGGTGGATCATCTGCCTTTCCAGCATCGAGGGCGCGGGCGGCTGGGCGTCGCTGTTCTCCACCGCCACCATCTCCGCCGTCGTTGCCGTGGCGGGCATAGTGCTGCGCATGTTCAGCAAGAACGTCACGCGCCGCCACGTCGGCGATATATTCCTCGGCTTTTCCGTGCTGATGTTCGGCATGCAGCTGATGAGCGGCTCCGTCGCCCCCCTCCGGGAGAGTGAGACATTCATCAGCGTGCTCACAACGTTCCAGAACCCCGCCCTCGGCATACTCGTGGGCGCGGTGTTCACCGCCGTGCTGCAAAGCGCCTCCGCCGCCGTCGGTATTCTGCAGGCGCTCTCCGCCACGGGCGCGGTCACGTTTGCCGCCGCCTATCCCATCGTCCTCGGCATTGCCGTGGGCGCGGCGGTGCCGGTGCTGCTGTCGGCACTGGGCGCGCGCGTCAACGGGCGGCGCACCGCCGTGTCCTACCTCTTCGCGGAGCTGACGGGCGCGGTGTTCTGCGCGCTGGTGTTCTATGGGCTGGACTTTTTCTTTGATTTTGGCATAAAATACGCCGTGATGGACACGGTGTCCATCGCGCTTTTGAACACGGTCTTCCGCACGGTCACGGCGTTCGCGCTGCTGCCCTGTATTGACAAGATGGCGGATATAATATGCCGCCTCGTGAAGGAGAGCGAGGGCGAGCGCCTTGCCAACCGCGAGTTTGACCGTCTTGACGAGCGCTTTCTGGAGCACCCGCCGTCGCCGTGGAGCAGAGCCGCCTCACCGTCAACTCCATGGCGGAGACCGCGCGCCTGAACCTCATCGACTCCATGCGTCTGCTGGACGATTACACCCCGCGCTTTTGACAAGGTGCAGGCAACGGAGGATCTCGTCGACCAGTTTGAGGATAAGCTCGGCACATATCTCGTCAAGCTCACCGCGCTTGAGCTGACCGTGGAGCAGAGCGAGCGCGTGTCGAAATACCTCCACGCGCTCAGCGACTTTGAGCGTATCAGCGACCACGCGGTCAACATCTCGGAAAACGCGCAGGAGAAGAATGACAAGCGCGTCAGGTTCTCCGCCGATGCCGAGCATGAGCTGCACGTGCTCAACCGCGCCATTGAGGAAATACTCTCAATGTCCATAAAATCGTTCATTGACGACGATATCTCCACGGCTTACCGCGTTGAGCCGCTTGAAGAGCGGATAGACGTGCTGTGCGACGAGATGAAGCTGCGCCATGTCGACCGCCTGCAGCGGGGCGAATGCTCGCTGGAGCACGGGTTTTTGTTCAACGATCTGCTGACGAATTTTGAGCGCGTGGCTGATCACTGTTCCAACATCGCCATCGCGCTTATAGAGCTGCACGCCCATGAGTACGACACGCACACATATGTCATCAACCTCAAGGAGCTGCACTCGCACAATTTTGACGCGCTCTATGCCGAGTACAGCGAGAGATACAGAATATAGTCTTGCAGAAAACCGCAGGGTCGGGCGATAAAAATTCGTCCGACCCTGTCCGCATACATGAAATTTTCATATTTGCATGGTATTATATAATGTAAAAATGATTCTTGGACGGAGGAATGGATATGAAGCATCCGGCGCTGGCGAGGGTGATGGCGGTCACGCTTGCGATAATGTGCGTCATTATGCTCATCACCGGTGTGCTTGGCTTCGGCAAGACCGAAAACCAATATGCCGAGGACACTGAGGACTATGAAAAGCTGACGGATAGGATAACAACATATAATGAGCTGACGGAAAAGCTCGCGGACGCGGAGAGCTATAAGCAGGTCTCCGCCGCGCTTGACGAGCACCAGCAGCAGCACGACGATGACGCCGCCCAGTTCCGCACCGACCTTGCCGAGCGCACCGCAAAGCAGGGCGGCTATAAGCAGGGCGCGGAGATGCTGTGGGAGGCCAGAGCGCAGGCGAAGGACGGCATGGTGCAGTACGAGCGGGCAAAGGCGCAGTTCAACGCGGCCGAGGCGGAGTACAACGCCAAGGCGGCGGAGGGCAAGGCCATGATAGATATGTGCAACAGTACGGCGTCGACCTGCACCAACCTTGCCGCCATACTGGCGATGCCGAAGCCGGAGGATCCGGGAACTGCGCCGACACTTGATGTCACGGACCCGAGCACAGACCCGGAGTGGACGGAAGAGAAAAAGACGGATAACCCCGCTGGTTATAAAAAAGCCTGCGACGACTATGCGGCGGCAAAAGCCGCGTATGAGGCGAAAATGGCTGAGTATCTGCCAAAAGCCGAGGCATATAACACATATCTTGCGGCAGAAACTGCCGCACCGCAGGCTCTTGCCGGGGCGAACATGATCCTCTCCAAGGCGGGCGCACAGGAAATGCCCGACCTTACCACTGCCGCGGCGGCGCTGGGTCAGGTGGCGCAGACTGCCTCCGCCGGGCTTGCCGAGGGCAAGACGCAGATAGAGGCGGCGCGCGCGAAGATCACCGCCGCGGGTGCGGCGGTCGAGGGCGCGATAGAGAAGATAGACGGAAACCTCGCCCAGCTGTGGTACGACATGGGCAAGCTGGACGATGAGGAGCCGGAGCTTGAGCAGAAGCGCGCAGCGCTGCTGGATGAAGCGGTGGAGCTTGCGGAAGAAAAGGCCGCAGCCGAGGAGCGCAAGGAAGATGAGCAGAAGCTCGGCGCGACGCGGCGCACGCTCAGAAGCTACGACGGGATAAAGGCGAAGCTCACCGACGGCGCGGAGCTTGGCGAGGTCGCGGCGCAGTACGCGGACGAATACTATGCGGAGTTTAACCGCGAGCACACCGCGCGCATCGCGATAAGCGTGCTGGAGGTGCTTGGCGGCATATTAGGCTTTGCTGCATCCCCGCGGCGTTTGAAAAGTGCCGCAGCCGCCTTGTGCTCGTTGTACCCGCCGTCGCCGCCTTTGTGTGCGCCGCCGCGGCGGAGATCGTCGCTGTTGCGCTCGCGCTCGGGCAGTGCTACGCGGCGCTGCCGACGCTTGTTTTCGCGCCGCTGTATCTCCTTGCGGCTGCGCCGAAAAACAAGCCCCCGGTACAGGCGCAGCTATAATATACGCCAAAAGGCTTAAATAAAGCTGAAAAATATAGTGTGAAAGGTAAGGGCAAAATGCAATTCAACGGACAGTACACCCAGCCGCCGGGAGGCGGCGCAGCGAGGACCCCGCGCGTGCCGAAGCTGAACAAAAAGCTGATATGGCTCATCCCGGTCATCATCATCGTGGCGTTGCTCATCCTCGATTCGTTCTATACGCTCAAGGAGGATCAGTACGCTGTCATTACCACCTTCGGCAAGCCCACCACGGTCTCCGCCTCCGGCCTCCAGCCGAAGATACCGCTCATCCAGCACGTCACGAAGGTGTCAAAGAGCATTCAGGGCTTCCCCCTCGGCTACCGCAGCGATAATTCCGAGGTGGAGTTGGAATCTCTGATGATCACGTATGACTATAACTTCGTCAATGTGGATTTTTACGTGGAGTACCGCGTGACAGACCCGGTGAAGTTCCTCTATAATTCCGAGAACCCCGTGGAAATACTCAAGATGCTCTGCCAGAGCTATATCCGCGACACCATCGGGCTTTATGATGTGGACAGCGTCATTACCACCGGCAAGAGCGAGATACAGTCGGCAATAAAGCAGAAGGTCATGGCGCGGCTGGAGAGCGAGGACATCGGTCTGCAGCTGACGAACATCACCATTCAGGACGCTGAGCCGCCCACGCATGAGGTGCAGCAGGCGTTCACCGCCGTCGAGACTGCCAAGCAGTCCGCCGACACCGCCGTCAACAACGCAAAGAAGTACGCTAACGAGGTCATCCCCGCGGCGAAGGCGGACGCGGACGAGATAATCAAGCAGGCGGAGGCGTATAAGCAGAGCAAGATAAACGAGGCGAACGGTCAGGCGGAGCGCTTCACCCAGCTCTTCGCCGAGTATGAGAAGTACCCGCTCATCACAAAGCAGCGCCTTTTCTACGAGGCGATGGAGGAGATACTGCCGGATATGAAGCTCTATATCCTCGACGAGAGCACCGGCGTGCAGACCGCACTGCCGCTGGAGAAGTTTGCCGATGTGAACGTGGGAGGTGACAAGTGATGAAAAAGGGCATGAAAATAACGCTCGGCGCAGTGGCTGTGCTGCTCGTCGTGTGCATAATGGGCGGCTGCTTTTTCACCACGCAGCAGAATGAATACAGCATCGTGCGCCAGTTCGGCAAGGTCGTGCGCATTGTCGACACGCCGGGACTGAGCGCGAAACTGCCGTTCATCCAGACCGTCAGCACCCTGCCGCAGACCGAGATGCTCTATGACCTCGCCGTGAGCGACGTCATCACCAGCGACAAAAAGTCCATGGTCGCTGACAGCTTCGTGCTCTGGCGCATTTCCGACCCGCTTAAGTTCATCCAGATTCTCTCCGGCAGCATCGCGAACGCCGAGTACCGCATCGACACCGTCGTCTACAACAGTCTCAAGACCGTGATAAGCTCCATGAAGCAGGAGGCGGTCATATCCGGGCGCGACGGCGAGCTCGCCGCGAAGATAATGGAGAACGTCGGCACGACGTTTGATAAATACGGCATCACGGTGCTCGCCATAGAGACCAAGCGCATTGACCTGCCGGATGAGAACAAGGCGGCGGTCTACGAGCGCATGATCTCCGAACGCGGCAACATCGCCGCCTCCTTCGCCGCCGAGGGCGAGGCAGAGGCAAAGCAGATACGCAACGAGGCGGATAAATCCGTCACCATCACTCTGTCGGAGGCGAAAGCGCAGGGCGAAAAGCTCAAGGCGGAGGGCGAGGCGGAGTATATGCGCATCCTCTCCGAGGTTTACGACACGCCCGCCGAGGCGGATTTCTACGAATTCATGCGCGCGCTGGACATGGCGAAAAACTCCCTCACCACCGGCGACAAGACGCTTGTCGTCTCCTCCGATTCGCCGATAGCGCAGGTGTTCACGATAAACTGAGATTACATAGCAAACTGCTCCGAGGTCAAAGTGGCCTCGGAGCAGTATTTTTATCTCGTAAAGCTGTATTTTATCGTGTCGGCATAGCGGTAATAGTACCCGTCGCCGTCGGAGATGCCGGAGAGAATCTCGACGGACTCACCATCCGACAGCCCCGTCGTGACGTACACGGGATCGGTCAGCTCGTCGCTGCGCTTATCATACCCGGTGTAGACGAACACGCCGGAGGCGTCCTCATTGAGCGCCGCGGCGGGGATTACGACCGTATCATCACGTTCCTCCACTGCACGGCGGACGGAGGCGGTCATGCCAGTGAGCATATCTTCACTGCGGGGGACGCTGACGGTCACGCTGTACTTCGTGCTGCCGCCGTCGTTTTCGCCCGTGGGGTCGATGGCGGTTATCTCGCCCTCGACGCCCTGACCGGGCAGCGCGTCGAACGTCACGCTGACGCTCTGTCCCACCGCGAGGGAGCGGATGTCCAGCTCGTCCACGCTGACGGCGATCTCCGCCGTATCATACGGCGTGAGCGTGCAGAGGATCGTCTCCTCTACGGTGTAGTCGGCGGCGCTCTCGCTCTGCGCCGCGCCGGAGGCATCCGTGCCGCCCGCCATGCCGCCCGCCATGCCGCCCATACCGCCGGACATACCGCGCATGGCGCTGTCCGCGCCCGGCTGTGCGCCGTCCCCGGAGGGCGTGTCGGAAGAGCTCTGATAGACGCTCGCGCTGACGAGCGCGCCGTTTTCAAACCGCAGGGCGAGAATGTCGCCCTGCTTTATGCCAAGCGGGTCGGTGCTGCCGGTCTTGCCGGTGAGGTCGGCCGTGCTGACGGTGAGCTCGCCGCCGTCGTAGCTGATGACGAGCGTGTGCGTGCCGTCGCCGTTGTCGGTGACACTACTGACGCGCCCGATGTATTCCGCGCTCGTCGTGCCGGGGGCGGGCGTTTCGCCGCCGGAACTGCTAGAACCGCCTCCGCTATCGCCGCTGTCTTCGCTGCCCGAAGTATCATCTTCGGAAGGAGAGACGGGGGAAGCGCTGCCGGTATCGGAGAGCAGGAGCAGCCTTGCCGCGCGCTTATTCTCGGCGGCGAGGAGCAGACGGGATGGAGCGTATGCCGCGCCGGTGTACGACATGGCGGACGCCGTCACGACGGAGGCATCGGTGCTGCCGGCGCTATCTCCGTCCTCGGTCAAGATATCCTCGTTCAGCCCGCTCACGCGCCCGGCACTGTCGGCATAGACGCCGCCGGTCTCATACGCGGTGAAGAGCGCTTGCAGCTCATCCTCCAGCTCGTGCCGCCGGGAGAGCAGCGTGGCGTAGCGCCCGGTGTACCCGTGCCGGTGAGCGTGATGAGATTGTTCGACGCGCTGACAGGGGCGTTGAGCGTGACATTCACGCGCGACACCGTACCGGCAAAGCCCGTCACGCGAAGCTCGCTGTGGATGTAGAGCGTCCCGCTGCCGGCGCTCTCGCCGTCGAGCAGGACCTCCGCCGTGTCGCCGGGGAGCGCCGTCTCATCCGAGAGTGTCACGGTCGCCGTGCCGCCGGAGGCGGCGCTGACCTGCCCGGACTGCTCCGTCCCGTCCGGCAGCACCACCGTCACCGCCGCGCCGAGCGGCAGTGCGGCAGTATCAATATCCACCGCCATCAGCCCGTCGAGCGAGAGGAGCATCAGCGCGCCGTGCTCAGTCATGGTGTCGGCGACGCTTTTGCCCGCCTCGGCGTATATCGCCTTGACGCGCCCCTCGCGCGGCGCGCGGATGGAAGAGTCCACCGTGTCATACCGGCTGGACTGTATCGCGCTGTCGATCGTCTTGATGAGGTCGTTCACGTCCTCTATCGCGGCGAGGACGGAGGACTTGTCCACCGTGGCGAGAAGCTGCCCCGCCTCGACATAATCGCCCTCGCTCACCGCCCAGCCCGTCAGCTCCACCGCGCCCGCGAGCGTGACGCTCCGGCTGTCGGAATCGGCGACAGTCCCGCCGGTGATAAGCTCGCGCGCGACGCTGCCTCGTCCGCCGTCACGGCGTTGACGGCGATGACCGTCCCGCCGAACTCCGCGCACAGCGCGCCTTCATTATATATATTGATGAGGGTTTTCAGTGTGTCCTCAAGCTCACTGCGCTGGGAGAGGAGTTCATTGTACTCTGCGCCCGTCGCGGTGTTGGACAGCGTCATGAGCGTCGCCCCCGCGCCGACCGCGCTACCCTCTGTCACGGACACATAAGCGACAGTACCCGTGTAGCCCACGATCTTCAGCTCGTCGTGGATGTACGCCTCGCCCGTGCCAAGCTCAGTGCCGTCTGCGTAACAGACCGTGACGCTCTCGCCGCAGAGGACGCTCGCGTCGCTCACGAGAACTGTGGCGGTGCTGCCGGTGACATCGGATACCGTCGCGTCCAGCGCCGTGCCGGAGGCCGTCACGGCAGAGAGCGTGTCGCCAGCCGTCAGCCCGTCCGCGTCAATGTCGACCGCCATATACCCGTCGAGCGAGAGAAGCGCGAGTGCGCCGTGCTTATACATCAGCGCCGCCACGTTGTCGCCGGAGGCGGCGTACACCTTCTTCACCCGCCCGGAGACGGACGAGGAGATGTACCCCCGTTGTGCTCGTGTTCGCGGCGGAGGCAAGCTTTGTGTCGACAGACGCGATCTCGTCGTTCACGTCGCTCATTGCGGAGAGCACCGTGCCAAGGTCGACCGAGGCGAGCACGTCCCCCGCCTCAACCTTGTCGCCCGCGCTGACGGGTATGTCCGTCAGCTCCACGCCGGTGGGAATCTCCAGCGTCTCCACATCGTCGTCACTCAGCCGCCCGGAGCCGTATACCGAGGTGCTTATGCTGCCGCGCGTGACCGCGGCGGAGCTTATCTCCGTGTCGTTCTGCCGCCCGAACTGGCTCGCCACGCGCGAGCGGAGCCATAGCGCCAGCCCCGTCAGCGCCGCGATGGCGATAACGGCGATTATGATGATCTTCCTCAGCTTTTCGCGGCTGAGTGTTACTTTGCGCCTGTCGTTAGTCATGATTGTCTCCTTTTGAGTAGGATATAGGCTAAATAATATCCGCCCGACCTGAAAGGAGGCTTAAAGCAAACAAAGGAAAATCATAAATATTCTGTAAACACCCCTAATTCGCCCCGCAAGCTTGATATACCTGGGGCAATGTGCTATAATAACATGATAAATTAGGAATATTATGTGTTATGCAATTCTGCGTTTGATAAAGGAGTTATTATGGACGAGAAAAAGCTTCGCGCGTATGCGCGGCTCATCGCGCGCATGGGCGTCAATGTTCAGCCGGGGCAGGAGGTCGTTATCCGCTCCGAGCCGGAGCAGACGGATTTTCTTGAAATGCTCATTGATGAGTGCTACCGCGCGGGTGCGGGCAAGGTCAGCGTCGAGTGGCGTTTTGCCCCGGCGCTGCGGCTGGATATAAAATACCAGAGCGACGAAACGCTCGGCGCGGTCGAGCAGTGGGCGGAGCAGCGCCTGCGCGAGCGGGCGGAAAAGCTGCCCGCGAACATCTATCTCGATTCCGACGACCCGGACGGGCTCAGCGGCGTGGATCAGGACAAGTGGGCGCGCGCCCAGCGCGAGCGCTTCAAGGTCACAAAGCCGTACAGGGACGCGATGGAGAATAAATATCAGTGGTGCGTCGCGGCTGTGCCGGGCAGAATGTGGGCGCGCAAGGTCTTTCCGGGACTGAGCGACGACGAAGCCGTCGAGCGCCTTTGGGAGGCTATCCTCCGCTGCTCCCGCGCCGACGGGGACGACCCCATCGCGGCGTGGCAGACGCACAACGCAAATCTCAAGCGCCGCTGTGACTGGCTCAATTCGCTCAAGCTGCGCCGTTTGAAATACCACAGCGCCAGCACCGGGACGGAGCTTTCAATCGGGCTTATCCCCCAGATGCGCTTTATGGGCGGGGCGGAGGCACTTGGCGGCTCCGGCGCGGAGTTCAACGCCAACATCCCCTCTGAGGAGGTATTCACAACGCCCATGCGCGGCGATGTGGAAGGTCTCGCCGTGGCTACGCGCCCGCTCTCATACCGCGGCGTGCTGATAGAGGACTTCTCCGTCCGCTTTGAAAACGGACGTGTCACTGAGGTTCACGCCGGGAAGAACGAGGACGCGCTGCGCCTGATGGTGTCGATGGACGAAGGCGCGTCAATGCTGGGCGAGTGCGCACTCGTGCCGTATATGAGCCCCATCCGCGAAAGCGGCATGCTCTTTTACTCCACGCTTTTCGATGAGAACGCCTCGTGCCATCTCGCGCTTGGCGACGGATATTCCAGCTGCCTTGAAAACGCCGAAAGCTATACGCCGGAAGCGGCGCGCGCCCTCGGCGTGAACGAATCCATGATCCATGAGGACTTTATGATCGGCTCCGCGGATCTCTGCATCACCGGCATCACGGCGGACGGGCGCGAGGTGCCCATCTTCATTAACGGAGACTGGGCGGAGGAATAAAGAAAACAGGAGGACGGCATTATGAAAGAAACAAAAGAGAACGCACAGCCTAAGCCCCGTGCGAAGTTCTATGTCGAGAAAAACAGCGCGCTCGTGCACGCCGCGGTCATCTTCATGGCGCTCTCGGCGGTGTTCCGCCTTGTCGGCTGCTGGGGCATGTGGTGCGACCAGTTTTTTGCCGCCTCGCAGATCGGGCTGCCGCTCGTGTGCAATCTGCTGTTCATTCTGTTCATCTTGCTGCTCGGCGGGCGGGCGTTCTGGACAACGTCGCTGCCCGTGATCCTCGGCGTGGTGTTTTTCATCATCAAATCGTTCACGTTTGACAGCTGGCTGCACACTGTGCTGTGCATCCTGCTCTATATGCTCGTCGCGGTGCTGTATTCGGCGACGGCGTTCGGCATTATCCGAACAAAGTGGCTGCTCGTGCCGCTGTTCGGCCTGCCGTTTATCTACCATGTCGCGGTGGAGGACGCCGCGGCGCTGCGCGCCGGGACGGTCACGTTTGCCGCCGGTATGCAGGAGGTCTCCGTGCTGTGCATCATGCTCGCGCTGCTGTTCACGGCGCTCGCCATGAAAAAGCGAAAGACGATCGAGGACGTGGAGCTTCCCAAGATAAAAGACCCGAAGGTCATCGTCCCGGCAAAGCCTGCCGCCGACGCGGCGGCTCCCGCACCTGAACCTGCCGCCGCACCCGCGTCCGCGCCCGAGACTGCGGACAGCGCCGAAGATGCGCCCGCGCAGGAAAGCGCGGCTACCCCGGCGGAGAGCGCTGCCCCGATGTGGAGGCTTCTCCCGCTCCCGCGGCGGACGGTACGGCGGACGCCCCTGCCGATAATAGCGATGAACCCTCATCCGGAGTACATATATGAGACAGCAAGAAGAAAAACGCACCCCCGCCGCGACAGGCAGAATGAGCGCTACCGCCTCCCAGACCGGGCGGCATGAAAACGCCATGCCTGTGCAGGAGCCGAGACGGGGTCTAGAGAGAAATACGGACACCGCGCGCTCGCGCGTGAATACCGCCCGGCAGCAGCCTGTCAGCCCGGAGGTCATGGAGCAGCGCGCGCGCAGGGCAAAGCAGAAGCGCACACTCTATTTCATCTTCACCGCGCTCGCCGCGGCGTTCATCATCCTGCTCGCGGTCGTGCTGCGCAATGTGTCCGACAATAAGGCGTTCAATAATTATATGGAGCAGGCGCGCGCCAGCTATTATTCCAGCGATTTTGACAGCGCCCTCACCGTGCTGCGCAAGGCCGCGGCGATAGACCCGACGAATGAATGCCTCGCTATGACGGCGCAGTGCTATGAATCGCTCGGCAACTATGACAAGGCGCTTGAGACTCTGCGCAGGCTGGACACGTCCGACCCGCAGGTCTCCTCGTGGATAGACGAGCTGGAATCCCGCCGCAGTGTCATTCGCCAGTCGAACATGGTCACGGTCGCCGGGAAGCAGTATAAGAGCGACACGGCCGGTCTCGCGCTGGATAATATGGGACTTGGCAACAATGTCATGGACGAGATATTGCAGCTTTACGCCCTTGATAACCTCTCCCTTGCGGGCAACAATATCAGCGACGTGTCTGCCCTCGCACAGCTCGGCGGGCTCACAACGCTCAACCTCAGCGACAATATGATAACCGATGTGTCCGCCCTTGCCCAGCTGACGAATCTCCGCACGCTGTATCTGGACAACAATCCTGTCACGGACCTCCAGCCGCTCACGTCGCTTGCAAACCTCACGACGCTCAGCATAAAGGGCATAACTCTTTCAGATTCTCAGCTCAAGCGCCTCGCGTCCGCCCTGCCGACCTGCGCCATCCACAGCGAGACGACCGAGGAGGAGATGCAGGACATCAGCTTCGGCGGCGTCACGTTCAAGACCGACGTCACCGAGCTTGACCTCAGCGGCATGGGGCTTCAGAATATCTCCGCGCTCTCCGCGTGCAAGAATCTCCAGAAGCTCAACCTCTCCGGCAACACCATCTCGGATCTCAGTCCGCTCATGGATATTCCCACGCTCCAGTGGCTGGATATATCCAATAACTACGTGTCCGACCTGCGCCCGCTCATGGGCATATCGTCGCTCCGCTTCCTTAACGCCTCCGGGAACTATTTCACCAGCACTGTGCCGCTCGGCAACATGACCGGGCTGACGGAGCTGCATCTTTCCGACACGAACATCACGGATTTCTCGGGGCTGAGAAAGCTCAAGAGCCTGCAAACGCTGGGGCTCAATAACTGCAACCTCACCAATGAGGGGCTTTTGAGCCTCACGACGCTCTCACGGGCTGCGCACGCTGAACATTGAAAACAATCTCAATATAACGGGCGAGGCTGTGACGGAGCTAGGGCAGTATCTCCCGTACTGCGAGGTCGTGCATTCTGAGCTGTCGTATCTCGTCGACATCGGTGGGTATTCCGTCTCCGACGATCTCACGACCATTGATCTCAGCGGGCTGAATATCAGCGACATCACAAATGTCGCGAAGCTCTCCAATCCAGAGACGCTCAATCTCTCCCGCAACGTCATTTCCAACCTCTACCCCCTGCAGGATGCGGCGAACCGCATGATGATCCGCAATCTCGACCTGTCGTATAACTCCATCATGGACGCCACGCCCCTCTCGATGCTCTACGGGCTTGAAACGCTGGACGTGTCGTACAACATGATCTCGTCAGAGCTGCCGTTCATGAGCCTGACGAACCTGCGCACGCTCAACGTCACCGGCACGATGCTCACCGCGCAGCAGGTCGCGACCCTCCGCCAGACTCTCACCGGTTGCAACGTCATCGCCGACTGGTGAGATAGAATACAAAAAACATTGTGGGGATAATGAAATGAAAGGTTTACGGACGAAGAAGGATCAGGGAAAAATAGTTTTTGCGCTGGGCTGCGTACTTATATTTCTGCTGATTCTTTTCTGTAATCTAAAGACACCGTTGTTGGCCGACGATTTTGAATATAGTTTTAGCCTTGCGGATGGACAGCGTATACACAGTGTCAAGCAGATTTTCCCGTCTATGGCTGCGCACTGGCGTAATCTTGGCGGGCGCATCATTTCACACTTTTTTGTGCAGTTGTTTCTTATGCTGCCCCCGATAGCATTCAAGGTGATAAACGCCTTCGTTTTTACTCTCGGGTTGATACTTATAGTTTTGCTCGGAAGAAAGGTGACGGGCAACAGCAACCCATGGCTCATGCCGTTAACATTAGGCTTCGCGTTTGCGGCAATATGGATATTTGAACCGGCGTTCGGACAGGTGAATTTCTGGACGGACGGAGCGCTTAATTACCTTTGGAGTACGGTCTTGACACTGGTATACATATTTGTGAGCCTTCGGTTCTATTGCACAGAGGATTCGGACAACGGCAGAAGGAATCATTGGGCAGCGAAATGTGTATTTCTATTATTTAGCTTTATCGTTGGCGCTTACAGTGAAAACGGCGCCGTGGCGGCTGGCGCATTTGCAGTTGCGGTCGTGCTGCTTTCGATAATTGTGGAGAAGAAACGCAGTACGGCTCTGCAGTGGGGATCTATTGCACTCATACTCTTGGGATTTGCGTGTATGGTTTTTGCTCCGGGTGAAGCACATAAGGTCTCAGAGGCATATACAGCGAAGAGGCTGCTTGAAAATCTGATGGGGGTTTTGACGGGTGCAAAGGAATTCTGGCTGCTTTGGGCGGCTGCGGTGGTTTTATTTATTACAGTACTTGTTGAGAAGAAAAATGCCCGCGTGCTCATCTATGCGGCGTCGCTGATTTTCGGCGCATTCGCATCGTCAATTACGATGACGGCAGCAAGCTATGTTGCTTGGCGCTGCTTCGCCAACACGACAGTGCTTTTGACAGCGGCATGCGTAGTCCTGGTATTTGCCCTCTATAACGACAAAAAGCCTTTGTATTATCAGTCACAATGCTCCCGATGCTGGCAATGCTGTATTTTGTTACATACGGTATTAAGGATATTCTTGTTACAGAGTACGATATCAGATATAACGAGAGTTATATCATCCAAGCAAGTATGCAGGATGAAAAGATTGCATTTGTCAAACCAATAAGCACGTACTCGAAGTATTCACCTGCAAATGGAATTGTGTACATGGCGGAGGGTGAAGCCCCGGATGCGTGGCCGAACACGGCAGTGGCAAAGTACTATGGCGTGGACAAGATAATATGCACGCCGTATGAGCGCGAGGAGTACGAGCGGCGCGCGGCATTGCAGGAGGAGCAAAACGCGGATAAGCAGCAGGACGAGTCGGCGGAGCCAGGGGCAAACGGATAATTTCGTTATATCCCACAAAAGTTTGGGGCAAAGTCCGTGACTTGTGCCAAATCCGGCATTATTCACAAAAAAGACTTCTTTTACCACGGCACTGTGTTATAATAAACACAACAGAGAGGAGCATACAGTTGCTCCAAGCTGTTGAAGTGTTTAACGGCATGAAAGGAGTTGGCAGTATGAAGTTCACTTTTACCGAGAAAAAGATGGATTCCTCCGAGGAATTGAGGGCTTACGCAACGCGCAAGATCAGCAAGCTCGACAGATTCTTCAAGACTGAGGCGGAGGCGTATGTCACGTTCAGCATCAGCAGAGGGCGTTTCCTCGCGGAGATAACCATCCACAACAACGGTCTCTATTACAGGGCGAGCGAACTTACAAACGACATGTACGCATCTGTGGACTCCGGCGTCGCGGCGATCGAGCGCCAGATCCGCCGGAACAAGACCCGCCTAGAAAAGCGTCTGCGCGAGGGGGCGTTGGAGCGTGATGTCGTGCCGGCATATGCCCCGGCGGAGGACGAGGAGGAAGAGTTCAAGATCGTGCGCTCCAAGCGCTTCTCCATCAAGCCCATGTCCGCGGAGGAGGCAATTTTGCAGATGGAGCTTCTGGGTCATGAGTTCTTCGTGTTCAAGAACATGGACGCGGACGACGCGATCTCCGTCGTCTATAAGCGCACTCAAGGCGGTTATGGCCTGATCTGCGACGACGGTTTGGACGAATAAGCGCCGCGCTGCTTTCAATACAATCTGTATATGTGACTTCAAGCCCGGGGCAATTGCCCCGGGCTTGTGATTTCGCATTGCATGACGGAGAAAAATATTATATAATCCAGTTAGAAATCTAAATCAGAGAACTATTATATTGGAGTATATCATGGACGAAAAAACAGTCGGCACGCTTTACATAGTCGCAACGCCTATCGGCAACTCGCAGGATATGTCCCCGCGTGGGAGGAAGATACTCTCCGAGGTTGACATTATCGCCGCGGAGGACACCCGCCGGTCAATGGTGCTGCTGGGCAAGCTTGAGATTCGCAACAAGCTCGTGTCCAACCACAAGTTCAACGAGTACGGCAAGGCAAAGTACTTCATCGGCGAAATGCTCGCGGGAAAGTCCGTCGCGGTCATCACCGACGCTGGCACGCCCTGTATATCCGACCCCGGCAATGAGCTTATCCGCGCCGCGGTCGAGGCGGGCATCCGCGTTGTGGGCGTGCCGGGCTGCTGCGCGGCGGTCACGGCGCTGTCCATCTCCGGGTTTGACCTTTCAAGCTTCATGTTCTATGGCTTCTTCCCGCGCGAGAACGCCGAGCGCCGCGGTCTGCTGGAAAAGCTCCGCCGCGGCGACACGCGCACCTTTGCGCTCTACGAATCGCCGAAGCGCATCATGGAGCTGGTGGAGTTTTTCATCGACGCGGACGCGAAGTGCCGCATGTGCCTGTGCAACGACATGACAAAGCTGCACGAGATGAGCTTTCGCGGCACGCCAGCCGAGGTGCGCGAGCAGTTGCTCGCCAAGGGCAGCTACGACAAGGGTGAGTACGCCGTCGTCATCGAGATAGACGAGGATTATGTGTTCAACAAGGTGGAGCATACAGTCTCCGCCGAGGCGATGCTCGTGGACGCGATGGTCGCCGGGGGCGTGACTGCCAAGGAAGCAGTGAGCGCCGTCATGGCGGATGAGAATAATTCTTACAGCAAGAATGAGCTGAAAGCCGCGGCGCTCAATCTCAAGCGCCTGTTCGGCGAGTGAGGCACGGGGCGATACTTTATCAAAACCAGAAGTTGGGGCAACTATGGGGCGGGTGTGCTCAACTTTTTAAGATAATAATTTCTTGTGAGTAGTTCTTCCATTTGAGCGCTTGCTCGCAGTATGTACATATATGGCAGAAGCCAAGTCCGCAGAGAAAAGCCATATGGATTCTGAAATCCAACAGCGGTGGAGCTCTGTTCATTTGGTGTAAGCTCAAAGCCTTTACATAGCATCTCAATGGTACAGAGCGACATGTCAGTCTCCCCTCTGGCAATACTGCCGAAGTATCCCGGGCTGAGGTCGCAGTTGCTGCACAGTTGGATGATGGACGTGGACAGATCTTTTGAAAACATCTTTTTCTCTGTTTTAATCTAAGATAGTTTCAGCATAGGAGCAGCAAATAGCTATTTCAATGAACGATACTGCATATTTCACTTGCCTTTTCTCCTTTTGCTGCAAAAAGCTATTCGATCATATCCGCACTGTGGTCACGGCTTGGGTCAATGCGGGACAGATTCTTGTAAGGTATCTCACATCACAAGAGGAACCAGCTCACCAAGGTACCACTAATCTTCTGCGTGATTTTTCCGCTGAATAATAGCTCACTATATTCTCTTCACTCCAATAAACATAGCGCATAGTCTTATACACATGACTATGCGCTATGTTTATTGGAGTGAAGTTTATTGGTTCTGGATTACAAAACCCGCTTTACACCTCAGCGGACATCGGCTGGTGCGAGTGGTCTATGGCACAGTCCGACCTAGTCTGCGTCGTTGTCCCATTACGCGGGACAGGCACATAAATTTTAGACAAAACCGCACGCGCAATTCAAGTATACATGTCAATTGAACTGGGACATGATACTATGTTATTATTTAATCAAGCAAAGGAAATAATCTCTGCGTTGACGAACGAGGAGAGAAGACATGATAGATAAGATTTTCAACGTGCTGGAGGCAATATCACTCAACAGCGAAAACAGCATAAACACCATAAGCCGGCAATTGAATATGCCGCGCAGCACCGTGCACCGAATAGTGCAGGGAATGCAGCAATGCGGAGTTGTTCACTATATTCCCCACCACGGCTACACAATCTCAATGAAGATGAAGAAAATGTGCCTGCAAAGCAGTGGAAACTCTGATTTTCTCGAGGCAACCATCCCGCTGGCGCACAGCGTGTGTGAGCAGATTGGCGAGACCGTCTCGATAAACGTGCTCATAGGTCTAGAGCGCACGTGCGTATACCGCGTTGAGGGCAAGAACCCCGCTGTGCGCAATGTCCGTGTCGGTGATCATACACCGCTTTTCGTCGGTGCAACAGGTAAACTCTTCCCTGCATATATGCCGCCGGACAAGTACGAAGAAGCTCTCAGCTACGCTCGTGAATGCGGCATAGTTACAAACGAGAACGTTATAGACATAATGGAAAGCATTGAAGCCGTGCGCCAACAGGGCTACGCTGTCAGCATTGAAGAGCGTTACCCCGGATGCTGGTCTATTGGCGTCCCGATAATCGGCATGCTTTCCGGGAGATACTAGGAACCCTTACCATAAACTCGCTTCTGGCGACGCACACGGAAGAACTGAAAAAGAAATATCTCGATGTGCTTTTAAACGCCGCACGCACCGCGCAGGAAATGATCACTGCGTAAGTAAAATCGGATATTAGTGTTGTGTACTCATCCACAGCACTGAAAAAATACAAAAATATAGGAGAGAAACATCAATGAAGAAGAAACTATCCGCTCTTGTAACTCTCGTGCTGATCGCTGCAATGTGTTGACTGCGTGCGGCTCGCCCCAATCCAATACTGACCGCACCGCAGGCACTGACAGCACAGGCTCTGCCCCCGCATTTGATGGCAAGCCCATTACCATCAAAATGACCACCACCCAGAACAGCAATCAGCAGATGGGCAAAGGAATTGCACTCCTCGCCGACAAGCTCAATGCCGCACTCGGCAACAGGGTCAATGTGATGGTCTATGACTCCGCCCAGCTCTATACCGGTACAGAGGAAATTCAAGCCTGCCAGGCCGGTGACATTCAGGTATACTTCGGCACAGGCGGCACGCAGGAGACTGTCAGTTCCGAGCTGATGGCGATCAAAGCCCCATACCTTTTCCCCAGCACCGACGTTGCATACTCTGTTCTCAGTGACGAGACCATATATAATCATCTCTTCGGTGCGTTCAACGATGACGGATTAAGCATACTCGGTTTCTACGGTGCAGGCATTTCTATTATTGCCAACAAGGTGCACCCACTCACTGCTCCGGCAGACTTTGCCGGTCTGAAAATGCGTGCACCCGGTACCATGGACACGCTTAACCTCAACGCGCTCGGTGCCGCTGCCATTACCACCCCTGCAGAGGATACCTACTCGTCTGTCCAGACCGGCGTCATCGACGGCATGATCACCCCTAGCAGTGTTTTTTATAGCCCGCAAGCTCTATGAAGTCCAGCCCTATGTCACCAACCCCGGAATGCTTTCCTTTACCATTGGCTACATCATCTGCAACAGTGAATGGCTCAACTCCCTGCCTGACGACGTTCACGAGGCCTTTGTTCAGGCTGTTAACGAGACCGTCGACGAACTGAGAGCCGGTATTGAAACCGACACCAATAATTTCTTCACCGCATGCGAAGAAAAAGGCTGCGAAGTATACAACATGAGTGAAGATGAGATTTCCGTGATGAAGGATACTCTCAGTGGTGTCTATGCACAGCTTGTAGCAGGCGGTTACGTCTCTCAGGAGACCATAGACTTGATGCAGGCAAAAGTCGCGGAGCTGTCCGCTTGATATTGTTCACCTCATAACCCCTCGCATAAAAAGAAAAGGATGATTTATTCATGCTTTTCTTTGCTAACAAACCAAATTGACTGCATCCAAATGATGCGAAAGGAACAACAATGGAACTTACAGCCAAAACGAGCGGCGGTCTCGGCAAAGTCAAAAAGGTCTGGAGCGCAATCGAGGACAATCTGAGTGCCATCCTGCTCTGCCTCGCCATTCTCTTCATGTTTTTATGAAGTGCTGGCAAGATATTTTTTCAAATCAGCAGTCTATATAACCAATGAATGGACGCCGTTTCTCACCACATGGTCGATGCTCATCGGCAACGCCATACTCGTGCGTGAACGCGGTCACGTCAGCATCGACATTCTCAAAAATTCCTTCAAGAGTGAAAAAAACAAAGCTTGGCTCGACTTTTATCTCTCTCTGCTGACGCTGCTGTTCAGCATCATATTTGCATGGTCGTCCGTGCAGTTCGTCAGCAACGCATACGCCCGCGACATATTGTCCGAATCTATGCTCCAGACCCCGATGTGGATACCATATTCAATGATGATCGTGGCAGGCGTACTGATGGGCATACATTCCGTTGTCAACATCATTCAGGACGGCGCAAAGCTCGGCAAGCTCGAAAAATGGTACGCCTCTCTCACGCCTGTCATACTCGTCGCTATAACCGTTGTGTGCTACATTCTCATTGTCAAATGCAGTACTCCGCTCATCACTATGGGCGTTCTTCTGCTGATAATGCTTGCACTCGGTCTTCCGATAACCATGGCGCTCGGTCTTTCCACCATCATTGTCATAATGCATTTCGATATGATCTCGACCGCAAGTATCTCCAGCAAGCTTTTTACAGCATAAATAAAAACAGCCTCCTTGCTATTCCTTTCTTCGTTGTCAGCGGAAACATCATGGCGAAAGGCAACCTCGGCAAATACCTGCTTGACTGGGCATCCGAACTGCTCAAGCCCATGCAGGGTGGGCTGCCGATAGCAATCATTCTTGCAGCTATGGTATTTGCCGCTATCTCCGGCGCAAGCGCCGCTTCCGCCGCAGCTCTTGCCGTTATCGGTCTTCCGCTGCTTATAGAGAAAGGTTACCCCCGTCACTTCGGCGCAGGCGAGATTGCCGCAGGCGGCACGCTTGCCATCATTATTCCCCCAAGCTCCCTCATGATACTTTACGCCTGCACTACGGACGTGTCCGTCACGGATATGTTCAAGGCGGGCATCGTTCCCGGTGTTATCATCGGCATCTGCCTCATTCTCTACATCTATTTTTACTGCAAGAAAGGCGGTTACGGCAAGGCTGACGTCGGCAAATGGAACGGCAAGGTTCTCTGGAGCAAAACCAAGAAAGCCTTCTGGGCACTGTTGATGCCCGTCGCCATTCTCGGCGTTTATATGGCGGCGTGTGCACCGCGACTGAAGCTGCCGCCGCATCTGTCATATATGCATCTATCGTATGCCTGTTCATCTACAAGGATATAAAACCCAAGGACTTCATCAATATATTTGTCGCATCCGTCAAAACCTCTGCTTTTATTCTCGCCATAACCATGACGGCTGCGCTGTTCGGCTTCCTTGTCACAATGGAGCAGCTGCCGCAGATGCTACTCAATCTCGCGCTGAATGCCAACCTCGGTAAAGCAGCGGTGTTTCTCATCATCAACCTTGTGCTGTTCTTCCTTGGCTTCTTTATGACCCCCGGTGCTATCATCCTCATTGTCGTTCCAATAGTGTTGCCGATAACGCAGGCGCTTGGCATAAACACTGTCCATTTCGGCATCATGATGATGATAAACCTCGAGCTGGCGCTCCTCACGCCCCCCGTCGGCGCGAACCTCTACGTACTCAGTTCTACCGGCAAAATGCCGGTTCAGGACGTAATCAAGGGTGTTGTTCCCTTCCTAGGCATACTTATCGTCGGGCTTATCATAATCATCTGCTTCCCCGTACTCTGTACTTTCTTACTCTAACACGCATCAAGGCATAAGGAGACAACAATGAGCAATCTGAAAATAAAACTTGGCACACTTGAGCTGGACAATCCTCTGATGATAGCATCCAGCCCCATCACGGCAAAGTTGGAGCTGCTCAAGGAGGCAGAGGACAACGGTTTTGGCTCTGTCAGCATAAAGCACATTATGGCACACCAGAACTTTGCCGCAAGACCGCGCTGGTACTGCGCTGACCGCAATGTCATCGTCAGCGGAGACCCGCGTCTTGACCCGGAATACGGGCTCGATCTCGTTCGCCGCGCGAAGGAAGAGACAGGGTTGAAAATAATCTGCAATATGTCCGGCAAACCCGGCAATATCGAGTCCTGGGGTGAACTTGCCGCAGAGCTTCAGCAGGCTGGTGCAGACGCCGTCGAGCTGAACTTCAACTGTCCTAACCTGCTTTCCGCCGACGCAAACACTAATCTTCTCCAAGGCGCAAATCTCAGTTCAGACCCCGAGGCCTGCGGTCGGGTTGTCGCGCAAGTACGCGGCGCGGTCAATATTCCCATAATCGTCAAGCTCAACACCGAGAGCGGCAAAGCGATGCTCGTGGCGAAGTCCACGGCAGCGGCGGGCGCGGATATAATCAACATCCACGCCTCCTATCGCTGCGCACCGGCGCTCGACATATATAACGGCGGCAGGCTGATGTATCCCGGCAGCGAGAACGGCAATTTCGGCGCAATGAGCGGTCCGTGGGCGCGCATGGCGTCCAACCGCTTCATTGCGGACGCTGCCCGCGCAGGAACTGGCAAGCCTATCATGGGCGGCAGCGGCATTTCCACATGGCAGGACGTTGTTGAGGCAGTAATGTACGGTGCAGAGTGCGTACAGCTGTGTTCCTCCGTGATGCAGCAAGGCTTCGGTATTGGCAAAACCATTCTCTCTGGACTTTGCGGCTTTGTGGACGCACAGGGCTATAAAAGCATCCATGACATGTGCGGTATCGCACTCAGATACATCTGCAATCCCGGTCAGATGAAGTACACCGATGCTGTCGCGCATATAGACGAAACCCGATGCGTCGGGTGCAGAAGATGCGCAAATGTTGCCCACTGCACAGCTATCAGTTACGATGCTGAGGCAAAAAAGTGCCGCGTGAATGGTGGAGAGTGCATAGGGTGCGGTATGTGCCGCGGTCAGTGCGCACGCGGCGCGATATACTTTGATCGATAAGGGGGAGGCAAGTCACATGGGTATGAATATTACCGAAAAAATACTGGCGAAAGCTGCCGGACTTGACAGCGTTTCACCGGGGCAGATAATTGACGTCTCTGTTGACGCCGCGTTCACTGTTGAAAAGCAGGGTCCGCTGTTCTTCAACGAGTTTCGCAAGATGGGGCTGAAGATTTGGGACAAGAGCAAAGCTGTGATTCTTGTTGACCACGGCACTCCGCCCAGCAAGGTCATGGATGCAGATCTCATCACCGAAACGATTCGCTTTGCGCGCGAATATGATCTGCCTCTCTACAATTCCGAGGGTATCTGTCACCAGATAATGCCCGAAAAGGGTTATATACGCCCCGGTTACGCCTAAGTCGGCACAGATTCCCACACGACGACCTACGGTGCGTTCGGTGCGTTCTCCACCGGTATCGGCGCGACGGAGATGGCGTGGGTGTTTGCTAAAAAGGCAGTATCTGGATGAAAGTTCCCAGCTCTATACTTATAAACATAGACGGCGATCTGCCGGCGCACGTGTATGGCAAAGACATTGCACTATATGTAATGACTCTCCTCGGTACTGACGGTGCAAGCTATAAGGCGATTGAATACAGGGGCAGCACCATCCACCAGCTCAGCATAGACTCACGCTGCTCGCTGTGCAATATGGCAGTTGAGGCCGGTGCAAAGAACGGCATTATCGAAGCCGATGAAAAGACCGTTGAATATGTCAAATCACGCACTGACCGCAGTTTTGAAGTCATGCATTCCGCCCCCGATGCGGTTTACGAGACCGTATTTGAAATTGATGGAAGCAAACTTGAACCTATGGTGGCAAAGCCCGGCGGGTCGCAGTATTCCGTGCCGGTAAGCGAGGTTGAGGGTACGCCGTTCACGCGCGCGCTCCTCGGAACGTGCACGAACGGCAGAATGGAGGATTTCCGCGTCGCGCGCGAGATCATCAAAGGCAAGAAGGTCTCTCCCGATGTCCGCCTACAGGTCATTCCTGGTTCAAGAGACATATTCAGGCAATGTCTCGATGAGGGTATCGTTCAGGATTTTGTGGACGCGGGCGCGATCTGGTGCAACCCTCAGTGCGGTCCGTGCGCGGGCGGGCACTATGGTCTGCTCGGCAAGGGCGAGGTGTGTCTCAGTACCTCCAACCGAAACATGGTTGGGCGAATGGGCGACGCAACGTCTCAGGTGTATCTCAGTTCTCCGGCTGTCGTTGCCGCTTCCGTCATCACCGGGCGTATTACCGACCCCAGAAAGATTTGAGGTAAGCAGATATGATAATACACAACAAGGTTTTCTGCGTATACGGCGCAAATGTCGCCGCCGAGCAGATTGCCTCCTCAAGTATGTCACTTCCGTAACACCGGAGGGTTTGTCCTCCGCGTGCATGAAAGATATTGACCCGCAGTTTCATGAACACATTAAAGTCGGCAGCATCATGGTGGCGGCAAAAAACTTCGGCTGTAACTCCAGCCGCGAATGGGCGCCAAGAGCGCTGAAGTATTCCGGTGTTGAGCTTGTCATCGCCGACAGCTTTGCGCGCATATTCTTCCGCAACGCCATCAACATCGGTCTTCCGATAATCGAATGCGATAACATATGCGATTTTTGCGGTGCCGGAGACGAGCTTGAGGTCGATCTCGCCAAGGGGAGCATAAAAAATCTCACCCGCGGTACTGAGACTACTGGGACGGTTCTCCCCGATTTCCTGCTCGACATCATGACCGCTGGTGGGCTTCTCAAGAAGCTGGAGGCAGAAGAAGGAGCAAATAAATGAAAACGGAAAAACTTGATCTCTTGCGCAAAATTGCAGATAAAAAGGAGGCCGACGCTTTTCTTGTGTACAGTCCCCAGTATCACAAGGAGATCTATCGCTTCATCACAGAGTTGAACTTTGTCGGTCCATTTGCAATCATGCTGTGCCTCGCCAGCACCGGAGAAACGCATATCATATATGCCTCCCAGTGGGATGCGGAGACAAACAGTCCGCTTCTTACTGGCACAGCCTCCGTAGACGTCTCGGATGCCGAGACATCCGTTCTGACACGGCTCCTGCGCTCTGTCGGGGCAAAAAACGTCGCAGTCGCCGGCGCGGCATATGTCACCACGCGCATTGCCGCCGCCGTCAGCGCAGCGGGCGCACGGATCATGCCCGGCGACGGCGCGCTTGAGATAGCGCGTATGCAGAAAACCGATGAGGAAATCGGCTATATGCGAAAAAGCGGTCAGTCTTGCCGACGACGCTTGGAAAGTGTTCACCGCCGGTGTTGCCGAGGGTCTTAACGAGTATCAGATCTGTGCAAACGTGGAGTACTACATAAAGCGCAACGGCGCAGAGGATTGCTTTATGCTGCTCGGCACCGGCGGGAAAGAGATACGCGGCATGACCCCGCCCATGAACCGCACGGCAAAGCCCGGCGACATGGTGCGCACGGAGGTAACGCCGCAGGTGAACGGCTGGTGGGCTCAGATTTGCCGCACGTGCGTAAAAGGTCCGGCAAACGACGATCAAAGGCGCGCTTTTGATATTTTCCTCGAATCCGAGCAGGCAGGGCTTGATATGGTGCGCCCCGGCGTCAACATCAGAGATGTCGCGAAGGCGGAAAACGATGTTTTTCGCAAGTATGGCTACGGTGAATACTGCACGGAGAAGTATACCCGCGTGCGCGGACACGGGCACGGACTTGACTTGGACGAAATGCCCTTAGTGCTTGAATCTAGCGATCTCATACTGAAAGAAAACATGGTCGTTGTCATACACCCGAATACATTCAGCCCGCTCTGCGGCTATATGGTCTTTGGCGATCCTGTTTTAATAACCAAGGACGGTTGCGAGCGTCTGTCCACAACAGAGCGCAAGCTCTTTGAGGTCTGAAAGGAGGTCAGGGCATGAAAAAGAGGATATATGGATTGGGTAAAGGGAGCTTCTTCCCGAGACTGCTTTGGAAAAGCGGCGCGCAGACATACTCTCCGCCGCGCTCGGCAACGGCTTTGATGCCGTGATAATCTACGGCGATGTTTACGATGCAGACGAACTATCCTGGTGGTGCAACTACGCCCCCTATTGGTGTAACAGCGCACTTATTCTCGACAGAAACGGCAGCAAGGCTCTTGTTACCGGGCATAATTACCGCGTAAATCCCTGGATAAGTGAGCTTACGGGCTTCGCTCAGGAAGAGCTTATTCCCGCCGGACCGCGTGTCCCCGTCAAGGTTGCGGAGTACATGACCGGGCTCAGACCCGATGGTGGAAAGATTGCCACGATAAGCAAATACTTCCCCGAAAGTATAAAAAAAGCTCTCGAGCACAAGGGCTTCACCGTAGCGTCGATGGACGCCGCCGCAGAGCAGCAGATCGTGCGCGGTGACCGATCTGAAAGAGCGCTCCTTAAAAAAGCTGCCGACATACTCAATTCTGCCATTGAGTCCGGTATGAGTGTGTACGCCAAAAAGAAGCTTAATAAGAAGGAGCTCTGCGCTGAGATTGAATACGCCGCCAGGAAGAACGGTGCCATGGATATATTCATCTATACCTCCGACCGGGACTGCAAATTCCGTCTTGCGCTGGATGGTGAAAGCGCGGATGGTGCATGGAATATATA
>VOFG01001438.1_pt1 | contig 94000 bp, 105 predicted proteins | sample 5384171 | NCBI WGS metagenome assembly VOFG01 (sample SAMN12384726, study PRJNA508395) | human gut metagenome | isolation source: healthy gut F | host: Homo sapiens
CGGAGCATTCGCCAATGGTGGGGAGGCGGCAGAATGAATTCTTTTTCGGTAGAGCAAAAAAGAGTAGATGTATTCGAAAGTGCCGCGCCAAACAAGCCGGTGATTTATCTGAATACCTATGGGCGCGAGGGAGCGCAGATCTTTCAGTATTTGACAGACATCGGCTGTCAGGATTTTTCGCTGGTTGCAGTCAGTAAGCTGGAATGGAATCATGATATGGTACCATGGGATATTCCGCCCATATTCAAAAATGGTGCATCATATACCAGCGGAGCCGGTGAGTACCTGCGCCTTCTGATAAACCAAATTATACCGAAAGCAGAAAGTCTGTTGCAGGGGACCCCCGCCTGGCGGGGAATTGCGGGATATTCACTGGCCGGACTGTTTGCACTGTATTCTATTTATCAGACGGACGCCTTTTCGCGAGTTGCGAGTGTCTCCGGCTCGCTGTGGTTTCCGGGAATTAAAGAGTATGTCGTTTCCCGTACACCCGTGAAAAAACCTGCCGATATCTTCTTTTCGCTGGGCGACCGGGAGTGCCGCACCCAGAATTCGCTTCTAAGATGTGTTCAGCAGAATACCGAATCCATCGAAAGATATTACCACGAGCAGGGAATAGATACGACCTTCCAATTAAATCCCGGCAATCACTTTAAAGATGTGGTACAGCGAACAGCGGCAGGACTTCAGTGGCTATTGAGCAGAGAATATGACCCATGAAAGATGCAGCATAATGGGATATAAAGTTTTGTGGGTGCGGCATACTACATGACATATGTATCGCAAGAGACATCGTAGGAAATTTGCGAAGTTTTGTGCACTGATTAGTTAGCTCAAACAGCTATTCCGTAATCTAAATTGCTTATAAAAGAATCACCGCACAATTCTAAGAGCCGCTGCGGCTGTGTTTAGAATTGTGCGGTGATGTTTTTATCCAGCTAACGCCCACGCGCCCATAAGAACCGTCACAAACAGGATGTTGGAAACTGTGAACAACGCAAAATACCGGCCTTTTTGTAACGGCAACTCCCTTGCAATTTCGCGATACGAGATCAGGCTGGCCATTGAGGCAATCAGCGTGCCAAGGCCGCCAAGATTTGTGCCGATCATCAGGGAGCGGATATTCTCTGTAAATCCCGAAAGCAGGATCGCCGCAGGCACATTGCTGGTTACCTGTGAGGCAAGCACAGAAACCCATACCTCGTGGCCGGTAAGAATATGCTGCAGCCATCCGGAAAAGGCGGCAAAACGCCCCAGATTGCCAATAAAGATAAAGAGCGCAACAAAGGTAAGGATCAGCGAATAGTCCACACGGCATAATGTGTTCCGGTCTGCCAAAAGCACACAGGCCAGAACCGCAGCAAACGCGATACCATAGGGCAGAACACGCAGTACCACCAACAGACAGAGCACGAATAAAATACTGTACAGCGATAATAGTGCCTTGTTCGGGCTTGCAGCAGCCGCAGAATGAGCCATGGAGATCTTTGCGCCACGGCGGCACAGCCCCACCGCCCATAGCGCAAGAAGTGCCAGCGACAGGATGGAGTAGGGGAGCATCAGCAAAACAAAAGAACCCATATCCATTCCGCTTTTTCCATACAGGTACAGGTTTTGCGGATTACCAAGAGGTGTTAGCATACTGCCGAGGTTTGCGGCTATCGTCTGCATGCAGACGATGGGAAGCAGCAGCTTATCCCGAACGGCAGCATCCAAGCTGTTTACAACAACAAATGTGAACGGAACAAAGGTAAGCAGCGATACATCATTAGTGATCACCATGCTTGAGAAAAAGCACAGCCCCACCAGAACAGCGGTCAGCTGAAGCGTTGTGCGGGTATGGGACAGCAGCGCGCGCCCAAGCCGATCGAAAACGCCCTGCCCCCGCAGCCCAGCCATGACGGTCATGAGCGAGAACAGGATCGCAAGCGTGCGAAAATCAATATAACCAAGATATTCTGCATCCGGAAGAACGAAGCAGGATGAAACCAAAGCCAGACAGGCAGCAATGCTTAGAACAGGCTCTTTTTTGAAAAACGCGTTTTATCGCCATGGCAGGAAGCTCTTTTCCGTAAAGGCAATACCGCACAATTCCCGCCTAACGGCTCAAGCACCGCTCCGGCGGCTGCGGCACGGCATCTGCGTTGTCAAAATGCTCGATAATGTCGGGTTGCGGTACCCGCATCGTGCTTCGGGGGCAAAAGCCCCTCGCACTCCGCGACCGCTGCCCCTGCTTCGGTTCGCTGTTTCCGCCACTGGCGGCGCTCACCTTTGCAGCATCCAGTATTATCTGCGCTTTTGGCTTAGCATCTGCCGCACCTCGCTCGCCGTATCGGCACTTAGAATTGTGCGGTATTGCCTAAATTTCAATTTCAAATGCTGTGCCGCATACGACAGCAAACCAATGCTTGAAATTAGTCACATTATTATACAATAAAAGCCAATCCGGCACAAGAGCAGTCAACACTTTAAATATCATCCCAATCACTAAGAGGAAATTCCCCAAATACTTTTTTTCAACGCTTGCAAATAAAGGCGGATTTACGCCTGAGTTTGCAGGCGTTTTTATCTATAGGTGGCGGAATTGTCAATAGACGGAGCGGGGAGTGCCCTCACCCAAAGTATTGCATTGCGTCTACCTGTCAGCAGCCATGGCAGCGCTGCAGGGGATGATGCTGTGCGAATTTTTGCATGATGTTCGCTTCTGGTAGAGAAAATAAGAGATCAGCATAATTAGATAAATATTTTTACCTAACAATATTGACATACAAGACAAATGTGATATAATAGCCTTGTTGACAATTGAGTCAATATTTTTAGATAAATAATTACGAGGTATAAATCATGAGCTTTGAAGAAGTAAAAGAAGTTTTTGTTGACACCCTGAACTGCGATGCTGATAAGGTCACAATGGCCGCCAGCCTGAGCGAGGACTTGCAGGCGGACAGCCTGGATGCGGTAGAGCTGAACATGGCGTTTGAGGACAAGTTTGGCGTTACGATTGCCGATGAGGATCTGGGGACGCTCAAAACCGTGGGCGACATCTTCAACTATCTGGCTGCGCGGGCAGCCTGAAGGGTATTAGGAATGAGTGCCATTGAAAAGCTGTTCCCGACCAGCCAGCAGGAGCGCAGCTTCCAGCTGAAAGTTCGCCGCGATGCTTGTACGGCTGCACCCGGCTGGGTGCCGCCGCAATTTGTTGCATGCAAAAAATGCGGCCGCCGCGCCACCCGCCAGGTCTGGACCAAAAGCCTGTATGTGTGCCCCAATTGCGGGGTACATCTGCCCATTGGAGCCTATTACCGGCTCAGCACGATTTTGGACCACGGAACCTTTAAGGAACTGAATCCAGACCTTGCCCCCAACGATGTGCTGCATTTTCCCGATTATCAGGAAAAGTTGGCCGCTGCTTCGGTCAAAACGGGCCTGAAAGAAGCTGCCGTCACCGCAACCGGCAGGATCGGGGGCGTGCAGGCGGTGGCAGCTGTGCTGGACAGCCGATTTTTTATGGGCAGCATGAGCACTGCCGTGGGGGAGAAAATCACCCGTGCAATCGAATATGCTGCTGATAAACGGCTTCCGCTGGTTATTTTTTCTGCCAGCGGTGGAGCGCGGATGCAGGAGGGCATTTTCAGCCTGATGCAAATGGCAAAAACCAGTGCCGCGCTGGAACGGTTCAGCCGCAGCGGCGGGCTGTATGTCAGTGTACTGACCCACCCCACCACCGGCGGTGTCACAGCCAGTTTTGCCAGCCTGGGAGACATCATGCTGGCCGAACCGGGGGCGCTCATCGGCTTTGCCGGGCCACGTGTCATTGAACAGACCATCGGGGAAAAACTGCCTGATGGGTTTCAGCGCAGTGAGTTCCAACTGGAACACGGCTTTGTGGATCAGGTCGTACCGCGCACGGAATTAAAAAGAGGTTTTGACGCGGATTTTGCAGCTCCATACACAGGGGAGGAAATGCAGATGATCAAAGAGGTTTTGCAGCAGCTGGAACCGCTGGACGCGCAGATTGATGCATTGTGTAGCAGCACCGATGATGCCGAAATGGCGAATACGACTACCCATGCCGCTGAGCTGGCCGAGCTTTCCGCACAGGAAAACATGCTTTTGCAGCGCTGCACCTCGCTGACGCCGGAGGACCGAGTCTTTCTGGCCCGCCGCCCCGACCGCCCGCATATCGGCGAAATCATCGACAACCTGTTTACCGACTTTTTTGAGCAGTGCGGTGACCGGCAATGCAAGGAGGACGCGGCCATTTTGTGCGGTATCGCGCGATTCCATGGGATGCCCGTTACGGTTTTGGGGCATCGCAAAGGAACGACGCTGGAAGAAAACCTGCGCTGCAACTTTGGCATGCCGGGACCGGAAGGCTACCGCAAGGCGCTGCGCGTGATGAAGCAGGCGGAAAAATTCAGGCGGCCCATCATCACATTTATTGATACCCCCGGTGCTTACCCCGGTAAGGATGCCGAGGAGCGCGGCCAGGGCGAGGCCATCGCCCGCAACCTGATGGAGATGAGCGGCCTGAGCGTCCCGGTGCTGGCAGTCGTTACCGGCGAAGGCTCAAGCGGCGGCGCACTGGGCCTTGGCGTTGCCAACCATATTTTGATGCTGGAAAACGCCGTGTATTCGGTGTTCAGCCCCGAAGGATTTGCCAGCATTTTGTGGAAAGATGCCTCCCGCAGCGGCGAAGCCTGTACCATGATGAAACTGACGGCGCAGGACTTGTATACGGATGGAATTGTGGAAGAGATCATCGCCGAACCGCTGGGCGGTGCACAGCGCGGGCGGCAGCTGCTTTTCAGCCGGTTGGACACCGCCATTGCGGTGCACCTTACTGCCTTGTGCAAGATGAGCGGCAAAGCTCTGGCAGACCAGCGATACAAAAAATACCGTCGCATCGGAGAAATGAGGGGAGCATGAAAGGCTTACAGCTGCTGGCCACCGGCGGGCATTGCCCGGCCGCGTGGTGATGAACGAGGACTTGCGCCGACAAGTGGACACCAGTGACGAATGGATCACGACCCGCACCGGCATCCGCCAGCGCTATTACTGCACCGAAAACGAAGATGCCGCCACGCTGGCCATTGCCGCCGCCCGCCAGGCCCTGGCGCGTAGCGGGCTGGCAGCAAGCGAGATTGCCTGCTGCGTTGCGGCAACGCTTTCGGCTCCAACGGCTACCCCCAGTGTTGCCTGCCGTGTACAGGCGGCCTTGGGGCTGCCGGAGAACCGGCCCGCTTTTGATGTAAATGCGGCTTGTTCCGGTTTTATTTATGCTATCGCCACGGCCCACGGGCTGTTGAACACCCTGGGCGGACGCTATGCGTTGGTCATCGGCTGCGAAGCGCTGTCCCGCATGGAGGACCCGACCGACCGCACAACCTGCGTACTGTTTGGGGATGGCGCTGGTGCGGCTATTCTGGAACTGGCCGAAGATGTGCCGTTTGCCGTCACGTTGGGCGCGCGGGGGAGCGAAGCCATCCGTGTCGGCGGCCCCGCAGCCTGCGATACGGCCCCGATCACGATGGATGGCAAGGCGGTCTTTCGTTTTGCGGTGGAAACCATGCCGCGTTGCCTGCAAACCGTGTTGGAGCGCAGCCAAAAGACCTTGGCTGACCTGGATTGGGTCGTCTGCCATCAGGCCAATAGCCGCATTATTGACCATTGTATCAAACACTTGCACGCAGAACCGTCAAAATTTTATAAAAATATGGACCGCCATGGAAATACCAGTGCTGCCAGCATTCCCATTGCCCTGCATGAAATGGTGGAAAATGATTTACTGCACCCCGGCCAGACCCTGGCCTGCATCGGTTTTGGCGGCGGGCTGACCTGGGGCGGAATGCTGCTGACGTATGAGGGTAGAAAATGAAGCTGCTCAATGAAATTTTAGGTACGAAATATCCCATTATCCAAGGTGGAATGGCCAATATCGCTACGGGCGAATTTGCCGCTGCCTGCTCTAACGCCGGGGCGCTGGGCCTGATCGGTTCCGGCGGTATGGATACCGATGCCCTGAGGGAAAACATCCGCCACTGCCGTGCGCTGACCGACCAGCCTTTTGGTGTCAACATCATGCTGATGCACCCGCAGGCAGATGAATTTGCCAAAATCGTGGTGGAAGAAGGCGTAAAGATCGTCACCACCGGGGCAGGAAATCCGGGAAAGTACATGGCAATGTGGAAAGCAGCCGGCATCACGGTTATCCCGGTGGTAGCTGCCGCAATCTTAGCCAAACACCTGGAACCGCTTGGCATTGACGCCATTATTGCTGAGGGCACAGAGAGCGGCGGCCATGTGGGGGAAATGACCACGATAGCGCTGGTGCCGCAGGTCGTTGATGCCGTCCACGTGCCGGTCATTGCTGCGGGCGGCATTGCTGACGGGCGCGGTTTGGCCGCAGCGCTGGCGCTGGGGGCCTGCGGCGTGCAGGTCGGCACCTGTCTGCTGGCCAGCACCGAGTGCCCCATCCACGAAAACTACAAGGCAGCGCTGCTGAAAGCCCGCGACAGCGATACCATCGTGACCGGCCGTATCGGCGGCACCCCGGTGCGTGTGTTGAAAAACCGCATGAGCCGTGAGTATGTCCGCCAGGAAAAGGCCGGAACTGACAAAATGGAGCTGGAGCGCTTTACGCTTGGCAGTCTGCGCAAGGCTGTGTTTGACGGCGACACCGAAAACGGAAGCCTGATGGCCGGACAGGCCGCGGGGCTGCTGCATGAAGTCCGCCCGGTAGAAGAGATTTTTGCCGCAATGGTAAGCGAGGCAAAGACCTGCATCACAGGGTTGTACAAGGAGACCATCTGATGAAACTAGCATTTTTATACGCTGGGCAGGGCAGTCAGCATGCCGGTATGGGCCAGGACCTTTACGAGGCTTTCCCGGCGTTCCGCGCCGCTTTTGACGAAGCTGCGGCGGCGGTGGATTTTGATTTGAAAGAAGTCTGCTTTACCGACGCGGCGGGCGTACTGAAGGAAACGCAATACACCCAGCCTTGTATGACAGCTTTTGCCGCCGGTCTTACCGCTGTGCTGCGGGAGCAGGGCATTATGCCGGATTATGCGGCGGGGCTGTCCCTGGGGGAGTATTCCGCTTTGGCCTGTGCGGGGGTGTTCGATATGCAGACAGCGGTCGCTTTAACGGCTTTCCGTGGCAAAGCGATGGCTGCTGCAGCTGCCGGGCGCACCTGTGGGATGACAGCCGTTTTGGGATTGGATGAAACATCCTTGCAGGCATGTTGCAGCGCAGCCGCCGAAGAGGGCGTTGTACAGATCTGCAATTACAACTGTCCCGGCCAGCTGGTTATCGGCGGCGAGAAAGCTGCTGTAGACAAAGCTGCCGACCTGGCGCTTGCCGCTGGGGCGCGGCGCTGCCTGCCGCTGAACGTCAGCGGTGCGTTCCATACGCTGCTGATGCACCCCGCCGGAGATGCGCTGCGGGAAAAGTTCCAATCCATCCATTTTGCGCCGATGCAGTTCCCGGTGCTGTTCAACTGCCTTGGGCATGAAATGGCACAGAATGACACGGTCGCCACACTGCTGGAAAAACAGGTGCAGTCCGGCGTACGTTGGGAAGCCACCGTCCGCCGTTTGGCGGAACTGGGGGTGGATACCGCCATTGAGATCGGCCCCGGCAGGGTGTTGACCGGATTTGTGAAAAAGACGGTGGGAAATGCTATCTCGTGCTATCCGGTGGAAACTGCTGCACAGCTGCAGCAGTTGCTTTGCACCATGAAAGGAGCCTGACCATGCCGCAAACCGAAAGCATGCGCCGTGCCGCTCTGGTTACGGGCGGCGCCAAGGGCATTGGTCGTGCCGTCTGCCTTGCATTGGCCGAAAACGGCATGAACATTGCAGTCAACTACGCAGGCAGTGCAGCCGCGGCCGAGGAAACAGCGGCTGCCTGCCGCGCCTTTGGTGTGCAGGCCATCACGCTGCAAGCGGATGTGCGCAGCCCCGAAGCCTGCCAAAATCTGGTGGAAGATACCGCTGCCGCTTTTGGGCGGATCGATGTGCTGGTCAACAATGCGGGCATCACCGCGGATAAACTGCTGATGCGCATGACCGAATCCGACTTTGACAATGTGCTTTTTACCAACCTGAAGGGGACGTTTTTCTGCACCAAAGCAGCTTCCCGCTTGATGATGCGCCAGCGGTATGGGCGTATCATCAATATCAGCAGTGTGGTCGGCCTGCACGGGAACGCGGGCCAGGCCAACTATGCCGCCAGCAAGGCGGGGCTGATCGGCCTAACGAAAAGCGTTGCCAAAGAGTACGCCGCACGCAATATTACCGCCAATGCGGTGGCACCTGGATTTATTGAAACCGATATGACCGCCGCTATGCCGGAATCTGCCCGCGCCGCAGCCGCAGCGGCCATCCCGGCAGGCAGAATCGGCCGTGCTGAAGATGTTGCCGCGGCGGTGGCTTTCCTGGCCGGGGAACAGGCCGGTTACATCACCGGGCAGGTTCTTTGTGTTGACGGCGGAATGGGAATGTGAGGTGCAGCTATGAAGATAGAAAAGAAACGCCGGGTCGTTATCACCGGCCTTGGCACGGTAAACCCAACCGGCAATACCGTGGCGGAAAGCTGGGCCGCCGTGAAAGCTGGCCGCTGCGCCGTTGGGCCGATCACGGCTTTTGATACAACGGATTTTTAAGGTGAAACTGGCCGCAGAAGTCAAAGATTTTGACCCTGCCGAACGTATTGACCGGCGCGAAGCCCGCAAAATGGCGCGGTTTACCCAGTTTGCCGTGGCCGCCGCTGACGAAGCCATCCACGACAGCGGCCTTGCACTGGAAGAAATTGACCGCACACGGTTCGGCGTGATCCTGTCCAGCGGGATCGGTGGCCTGCCCACGATCGAGGAAGAACACACCCGCGGCCAGCAGCGGGGCTTTGAAAAGGTCAGCCCCTACTTTGTCCCCATGTCCATCGGCAATATGGCGGCGGGGCAGGTGGCCATCCGCTTTGGCCTGCAGGGCATGTGCAGCTGCCCCACCACTGCCTGCGCAGGCGGTACCAATGCGATTGGGGATGCGTTCCACCGTATCCGCGATGGATACGAGGACCGTATGCTCTGCGGCGGCAGCGAAAGCTGCATCAGCCCGTTGGGGGTGGGCGGCTTCGCCAGCATGAAAGCCCTCTGCACCGCAGACGACCCGGCCCGGGCTTCGATCCCCTTTGATGCCCGGCGCAGCGGTTTTGTGATGGGCGAGGGCAGCGGTGTGCTGCTGTTGGAAGAACTGGAGACCGCTAAAGAGCGTGGCGCTAAGATTTACGCCGAGGTTGTGGGCTATGGCGCTAACTGCGATGCTTACCATTTTACTGCCCCGGCACCGGGCGGTGCAGGCGGCGCGTCCTGTATGCGGTTGGCATTGGCTGATGGCGGAGTGGAGCCGGAACAGATTGGCTACATCAATGCCCATGGAACTTCCACGCATCTGAATGACAGCTGTGAGACCGCGGCCATCAAGTCGGTTTTTGGCAGCCACGCGTATGAGCTGGCCGTATCCTCGACCAAGTCGATGACCGGCCACCTGCTAGGCGGCGCCGGCGGGGTAGAGGGCGTGTTTACCGTGCTGGCCCTGCACGATGCCTTTTTGCCCGCTACCGTCAACCTGCAGGAGCCGGACCCGGAACTGGATCTCGACTATATTCCCAACCAGGGCCGCGCGTTACAGGTGGATTATGCCATGAGCGACAGCCTGGGCTTCGGCGGCCACAACGCCTGTGTGGTGTTCAAGCGTTGGGAGGGATGAGGATGAACTATACACCCAATGAACCGCCCCGGACCCTGACGGCGGCGGAAATCGAAAAAGATCCTGCCGCACCGTTACCCGTTTGCTCTGGTGGATAAGATTCTTGACTATACCCCCGGCCAGTGGGCGCGCGGAATCAAGTGCGTGACCCGCACAGAGTCGTTTTTCCAGGGACATTTCCCCGGCCATCCGGTTATGCCGGGGGTATTGATTCTGGAAGCCCTTGCCCAAACTGGCGCGGTGGCCGCGTTGAGCCTGCCGGAAAACCGTGGAAAGATTGCCCTGTTTGGCGGGGTAAAAATGCCCGTTTCCGCCGCCAGGTTGTGCCCGGCGATGTGCTGACTTTGGAATGTGAGCTGGTAGAACAGCATGGCCCGGTGGGCATCGGCAAAGCCACCGCCTGGGTGGATGGTGTGCGCGCGGCCAACGCCGAGCTGACATTTGTTATCACGGATGCCTGAGGGCTGGTTTTGCATGGTGGATTGTGCTATAATAAATTCATTAACCTACAGGGGGATTCTCGCCATGCTGGATCAGACATTTGGGCAGGTATACACAAAATTCAAGCTGCATTTTTATAAACAGATCTTCAGCCGTTTTGAAGACCGTGAAGCCACGCTGACGACAGTAGAATCTTTCTGCATGGAAGTCATCATGGCACTGGGGGAACCCACGATTGCGCAGTTCAGACACATGATGAATCTTTCCACCCCAACGCAGCTTATAAGATCAACTCCCTGGTCAAAAAAGGCTATGTGGAGCGCATCCAATCCACCACCGATAAGCGGGAATACCGCCTGCGGCCGACCCAAAAGTACATTGATTACTATAACATCAGCTATTCTTACCTGCATCTGGTCATGGAGCGTGCCAAACAGCGGTTCAGCCACGATGACCTGGCCAAGCTGGAAGAAATGCTGCAGATCGTATCCGATGAACTGATGCCGGAAATTCAGCTGCCGAAATAAAATATACATTACGATAACAAAATGCGAACCACTTCGTACAACGTGGTTCGCATTTTGTGTTTATATGATTATTCTGTTGGTAACTCTTGGACCTTTTGAACAGATTGATGCCAGCCGTACAGGACATTACAAAAGAACAATCTCGCCAAAATCAATAATCCATATCAAACAGGTGGGCCATCGGGACAGCGTCTTCCCGTTCAGCGGTCAGCTTTTTCAAACGCAGCAGGTCCGTATTCCAGCGTGCCGACAGTGGCTGCCTTTTTAAGTTCCATGCGTTTTCCTCCTTAAGGTGTATCAGAAAACAAAGAAAATGGCGGATATTTCGCAAACACAAGCAGAATTTAAGGCTTTTTAACGCAAAATCCGGCCGTGTTTGTAAAAATAGACTAAATTTTTGACCTTTCAGATACACCCTAGGTTGCCGTGCTTTCGCCCCGCCGCAAAACTCCTAAGGCAATACCGCATAATTCTAAGTGCCGATACGGCGAGCGAGGTGCGGCAGCTGCCGGAGCGGTGCTTAAGCCGCAAGGCGGGAATTATGCGGTGTTGCCCTAACTACATCACGCGTTCCATTCTTTCGGAAGGTATGCGCGGGTATTGTGCAGCATGGTGTCAAACAGTTCTTTGCCCTGGTTCCAGTTCAGGGTCACCTGCGGGTCGTTCATAAAGGTGGTCAGGCCAAGGGTGCGGTCGCAGGTCAGGGCAGCGGTTAGGGTGTTCTCCTGATTGTTAACGTGGCGGGCTACCAGCGGCAGAATATTGGCGGGCAGCGGGCCGGCGTTCACGGACTGCACGCCCTGGCGGCTGAACAGCGCGTTCACTTCCACCACAGCATCCCACGGCAGGTTGGCAATGGCACCGTGGTTGGGAATGTTCACGTTGCTGACCAGGTCGCCCAGGCCGAGCAGGGCTTTCATCAGCAGGTGGCCTTCCTCGCCATCGGGCTTGATCTCGATCGGCTCTTCACCGGTGCGCAGGCGGCGGCTGCGGGCCAAGCGCTCCTGCAGCTCATTTTGCGCCACGCAACGGTGGTCAGGCCAAACTTCCATTCGCGTACGGCTTCGGGGCTTTCCAGATAAGTCTTGCCCGGCATAAACTCTGCCAGATGGCGGTCGCCCGCGGCGGCAATGCAGCCATAGCGCAGGAACAAATCAAATTTAACGCGGTTGGCGCAGGCAAAGGAACTGTTCATCCAATTCGTGTCGCCGTACTCATAACCGGATTCATAGTGCTCTTCGGCAAATTTGCGGTAAATGGGGAAGAGGTCCATGCCTTTGTAAGTAGCCTTATCGAACCAAGTAAAGTGGTTGATGCCCTTGACGTTGACCTTGATATCCTGGCGGGCAACATCTTTCAGGCCCAGTTCCTCATCCAGAATGTGGGTCAGCAGCGTCTGGGTGCCGAACACCTCGTGGCAGCAGCCGAACGCCTTGATCTTGGGGAACACATGGTACAGGGTACGCACGCAGAGGGTCATCGGGTTGGTGTAGTTGATGACCCAGGCATTAGGACTGTAATCGCGGATCGCTTCAGCGATGGTGACATACATGGGGATGGTGCGCATGGCGCGCATGAAACCGCCCGCACCTACGGTATCGCCCACCGACTGATAGATGCCGTAAGCTTCCGGTGCGTGGACGTCGCTTTCCATCTCGTCAAAAGTGCCGGGCAGGATGGAGATGACGACAAAATCCGCGCCGGTCAGGGCCTGCTGCAGCGTATCCGCCACAGTATACTTCCAGTGTGAAACCGCATCCGGGTGGGCAGAGATCTTGTTGCCGATGATCTCGTTGTGCTCGGCTGCTTCGTGGTCGATATCATACAGTGCCACGGTGCCTTCCATCTGGGCATCCGCGGCAAGGTCCATCATGAACCCCCACGCCCACCCACGGGAACCACCGCCGATGTAGGCAACTTTCAAGTCTTTTACGCGGTTGTCTTCATAATACATGGATTGAAACCTCCGTTTGTTTTGGTCCGTAACATTGATGCGTGCAAAACCGCAAAATTTGCTTTTTTTGCTGTATTCTTGCTATCAGTATACACCAAATAAAGGAAAATGTCACGAAAAAAGTTAAAAAATTAAAGAAAAATAGGCAAAAAGTGAAGAGGAAATTAGGAATTAGTAATGAGCAATTAGAAATTAACAGAAAGGCAGAGCCCGGTACAATCGCACCGGGCCCTGTCTCTATATCAATTCCTAATTGCTAATTGCTAATTTCTCATTCTAATTTCTAATCGAGATAACTCCTAACTCCTCCCTCCTAACTCCTAACTTACCCTTCCACTTTCACATTCTCGCTGTCGCTCTCCGCGTTTCCATCCGCGTCCAGCGCGATATGTACAAAATGCTCCGGCTTATCGTAATCTTTCGTTTCGCCGTCATCAGTGTAATACTCATAGGCGGCACCATCGGGGGCATGGGCGAACAGGCGAAGATCCGCAAAATTCACGCTTGCCACATTTTGAATACGATCGCCGCCCTTGGCGATGGGCAGGATATGCCCCTTGCGCACAAAGAACACCACTTCGTCCAGCTCCACCGGGATGTAATGATGACCAGCGGGCAGAACGGTGGTTTCCATGCGGTCGTTCTCACTGCACTTTACCCGCACCTGCAGCATTTCTTCCGGCAGATAGACATACCGGCCGCGGGCGTTCTGCTCGTAAATGGGGGCAATCAGCAGGCTTTCACCGATCATTACCTCGTCCTCTACCTGGCGTGCAAAGGCGTCATTGGGGAAAGCAAAGGCCAGCGGCATGCAGTACATACCGTCGCGCAGGGCAGCTTTCATGTACTCGCTGTAAATATAGGGCAGCAGCAGGTAGCGCAGCTGCAGAATACCGGCAAAGGCAGCCTTATTCTTAAAGCGGTAGGGCTCCTGTTTGCGGGTACCGGCGGCGGAGTGGTTGCGCAGCAGGGGAGAGAAGATGCCCACGCCGTACCAGCGCAGCACAAGGTCCTCGGTGGTGTTGCTGCCAAAGCCGCCAATGTCGGGGCCTTCGTACAGGAAACCGCACATGTTTAGGGAGGGCATCATGTGCAGGCTGAGCAGAATGTGGCTCCACCAGGACTGGTTATCGCCGGTCCAGATACCGCCATACCGGTGCATACCGATGCAGGCCGAGCGGGAGTACATTAAAATGCGCTTATCCGGCTCCAGCTGCTCAAAGGCTTCACCCGCAGCACGGGTCATGTTGTAGCCGAAGATATTATGCACTTTATCGTGCCGCATGCGGCCCTGTTTGGTGTTGTGATAGAACAGCTTGTAGTCGTTTTCGTTGTTGGAAAGCCCGGCCACAAGATTCTTGAACGCAAAAAAGCTGGAAATATCCAGGTTCTGGGTGCGGTACTCGTCAATTTTGGCAAAGGTCTTTTTCAGCGTTTCTTCAGAGTAGAAGATGGCAGGCTCGTTCATATCGTTCCAGAACCCCTCAATGCCCTGGTTCAGCAGGAACTTGTACTTGCTGCCAAACCAGGCGCGGGCTTCGGGGTTGAGCATATCAGGGAAATGCACCCGGCCCGGCCACACACCGGCCACAAAGGGGTGCCATCTTGATTGGTGCAGAAGTAACCGTTCTTCACGCCCTCTTCGTATACATCGTACCCGTCCTCAATTTTAACACCCGCATCAAAGATGGGCACAAGGCGGATGCCCTGGGCTTTCATCTCGGCGCCAAAATATGCAAAATGGGGAAAGCGCTGCTCATCCACCGTAAAGTCCTTGTAGCGCTCCATGTAGTCAATATCCAGCACTACGGCGTCCAGCGGCATGTTGTTGGTGCGGTAGTTGGCCACAACCTCGCGCACTTCGTCCTCGTTCATGTAGCTCCAGCGGCTCTGGGTGGCACCAAAGGCCCATTTGGGCGGGATGTAGCTGCGCCCTACCAGCTGGCGGAACTGGTGCACAATATCGGTCGGGCTTTCACCCTCAATGATGTAAAGGTCGTAATTTTCTTCGGCCACTGTCACCCGCAGGGTGTCCAGATCGGTGTAGCCGCAGTCAAAGGTGACCTTGCCGGGATAGTCGATAAAAAGCCAAAAGTGGCTTTGCCGGACACGATCATGAAGTTGTAAGCGCCGTACAGTGAGGATTTGTTTTCAGTATGGTTGGGGTCATCGCTGCATTTGCTCTCGTACACCCAGCCGCGCTTGTTGATGCCGCGGATGTTTTCACCCAGGCCATACAGGATATCCTGCGGGTCCATGGCATAAGAGAAGCCGTCCGGTTCCCTGGTGAGATATGGAATCGTTTCCATTGTGGGTACAAAAGAACCCACCACGCTTTCGGTATCAAATGGGTGGCCGTATTGCTTTTTGTAAATCAAGGCAGTTTCCTCCTGAATAAATTTGCTTTGGGGCTGATTTAATTTAACTATAGCAAATTGCGGGCAGAAAGGGAAGAGGGAAGCTTAGTTAGAAGTTAGGAGGGAGGAGTTAGGAGTTTTGCGGCACCACAAGGTTGGTGCTGGACGAATTAGGAATTAGCAATGAGCAATTAAGCGGTGGATCGCGGCGCGGAGCGCTGCTCGGAGATATTAGTTTTGTTACGATTCAATACACGGGTAGTAGAAAGGGAAAACGGTGCCCAGTTATAACAAGAACTAAAACCGAGCGCCTACCTATTTTATATATTATATATCCTTATGGAAAGTCTGCTCTGCTTCGATTTGAAGCTGCACAACCAGGAGATCTTGGGCATCGGTGGTCTGTCTGACTGTGGCATGGTGTTTAGTCTTGCAAATAAGAGAATGCGCGAGAAAACGAATGAACACAGGAATATAGTGCTTAATAGATACAGTATAATCTACTTAATGTGAAGGACAAATCTATTTTATTTAAGGAAGCCATTCGGTAAGTGGCTGGCGTGACTCGCATTGCTGAACAAAATACAGTGTTTGAATGAGTTCTAATAGGATGTTACTTACCCTGCTCTACATTTCGCTAAACCTATCTTTAGCGAAATTGGTAATGGAGCACATTTCTACCCTCTCCATTTTACAGCTAAGGCAACACCGCATAATTCTAAGTGCCGATACGGCGAGCGAGGTGCGGCAGATGCTAAGCCAAAAGCGCAGATAATACTGGATGCTGCAAAGGTGAGCGCCGCCAGTGGCGGAAACAGCGAACCGAAGCAGGGGCAGCGGTCGCAGAGTGCGAGGGGCTTTTGCCCCCCGAAGCACGATGCGGGTACCGCAACCAGACATTATCGAGCATTTTGGCAACGCAGATGCCGTGCCGCAGCTGCCGGAGCGGTGCTTAAGCCGCAAGGCGGGAATTGTGCGGTGTTGCCCTAACAATTCAGCAAAGCCCGCCCATGACGATGCCCGCATCGTGCCGCACGATCGATATACTTTGCAGCTGCTTTTCAAATAACATCAAACCCAATATTTACTGAGCGGCGCTCCTGCGCCGCAGGCCACCATAATGATTCATTATTCTTTATTACTTATTCTTTTTTTCACGCCCAACTCCTAATGGTCTCTCTGCCTTATTTTCTTTCGTCACACTTGCTATTTTCCGTTTTCTCCAAACTTTCACACACTTGTTTGTAAATAATCATGAATTTATCACAAATGTATTGACGATGGGGCAGGTTTGGCGTATGATACAGATATTGAAACAAATATTCCGGCAAACATGAAATTTGAGAAACAATAGTTCGAAACCGTCTTCGTGTGGCAGCCAGCCGCGGGGTATTTGTTGCCGGGTAACCGGGGCGCAAGGCAGCATTGGCCTTGGTTTACCCATTTTTGTGGAACACGCCGCTTTCGCTTGCAACCCTGATAGCGGCATTATAAAAAAAGAGAAACCATATTAAGGAGGATACCCCATGAAAAAAAAGTCAGTCAGCCGTACCTTGGCCATGGCTTTGGCCGCCTGCATGGCAGCAGGCACTTTGGCCGCCTGTGGAAGCAGCGGTTCTTCCGCGGTCGCTTCCAGCGCAGCTGAGTCTACCGCAGATTCCACTGCCGCTTCCACCGAATCCGGCACCCCGGATTACTCCAATGAGGACCCCATCAACATCCGAATTCATAATGTAAGAGTAAGGTCTATCCGGCCTTGCTCTTTTCCTTTAAAATGGAGGTATGGTCTGACGAACTTTCCGATTGGGACACCACGCCCGCAGACAAATGTGTCAGCCAGCCTCCATTGTTTTGTGCTCGATTCAGCAAGTTGGGACATAGCTCCCGTTTCACGATTGAATATGTGCGTACTTTGGAAAAGCTGGATAGCCATAAATCGAAACGAAAGAAGGAATGTCAATGCTCGCAGTAGGAATCGATATTTCCAAGTCAAAAAGTGTAGCAGCCATCTTAAACCAAGACGGATCAATGCACACAAGCCCTTTTGAATTCCACCATACGCAGCCTGAACTAGACGCTCTCATTAAGTATATTTTGAATAGCAAGCAATCTGCAACCATCTTAATGGAAAATACCGGGCATTACCACTATCCTGTTCTGAAAGCGTTTCAGGAAGCCGGGCTCCCTGTTTGTATGGTTAATGCCTATCAAATCAAGAAATTCGGAGACATGGATCTTCGCAAGGCCAAAACGGACAAGAAAGATGCAGTGCGGATTGCCAGATATGCATTGGAAAAGAGTTATTCTCTGGTTCCATACACATCTATGGAGCAGAAATACGAAGATTTAAGATTTTTGGCACGACAGTATAATCAGCGAATGCTTACGCTGAAAACCAACAAAGTATTTCTACTTAATCTATTGGATGAAACGATGCCTGGCATAACCAACATCCTGCCTCTAACGACCAGAACGCCAGAAACCAGTCTTTCCGTTCTCTTTATCAATCGTTTTAAATCCTACGATCGTATAAAGAAAATGGGAAAAAGTCGTTTTCTTGACGCATTTGAAAAAATCGCAAGGAAATCTCGAAATCGCCAAACCAAAACATATGGGTTGGCAATTTACGAAGCTGCATTACGCAATATCACAACAAGGGGAGAAAACGAATACACTCTTGCGGCTCAAGATCAATGCCTTGAACTTGTCTGTGAATCACAAAAGGCCGCTGATTCAATTATTCTAAAAATGCAAACATTAGCTGAAACGTTGCCCGAATACGCTGTTCTGCGCTCTATGGCTGGTGTTGGGGATCGACTCGGTCCCCTTATCCTTGCTGAAATTGGAGACATCCGCCGCTTTCACAGTGGAAAAGCACTCAACGCTTATGCTGGTAACGATGCGCCTCCATATCAGTCTGGAACATTTGAGAGCCACAATCGCCACATATCAAAACGTGGGAATGCGGCTCTCAGAAAGTATTGCTTTGAGGTTATGCAGGCACTCAAACTTACACGACCTCAAGATGACCCTGTCTACCTTTTTCTGCTCAAAAAGGAACAGGAAGGGAAACCGTATAACGTAGCTAAAATGGCCGGAGTCAACAAGTTTCTCCGCATCTACTACGCGAGAGCGATGGAAACGCTCAAGCAACAGTAACCACTGACTCTATTATATAGCTTTTTCAAAAATCCACAACTGCTGTGGGTTCAATTTAATGCACCCTTTTACCAAAAGAAAATCGGAAAATCTATAAAAAACTCTTGACAAATACATTAGCAAGATTTATCTGTCGGATAATGCTACCCTTCCTTATAAAGAAGACTGGCTCACCTTTACCGAAGTGCAGAAGCGCTGCAACGTCAACCTGGACGTTGAGGCCATTCCCATTGCGGACTACTCTACCAAGGTTTCTCTGGCACTGAATACCGGCGAGAACGTTCCCGATGTCATCCTGTACCAGTCCACCACCGGTGAGAATGCTTCTTTGGCTCTGAACGGCGCTCTGGTTCCCATCAGCGACTACAGCGACTGGACCCCCAACTTCAACGCCCGCGTTGAGGAAATGGACCTGCAGGACGATGTGGATATGCTGAACCTGCAGGACGGCAAGCGCTACTATATGCCGTCTTTGACCGATAAGCCGTTCTACGACGGCGGCCTGATCCTGCGTGAGGATTATCTGGAATCCAAGGGTCTGGAAGCCCCCAAGACCTTTGATGACCTGTACGAGATCCTGAAGGCTTACAAAGCTGATTATCCCGATTCTTACCCGCTCACCATTCTGGCTGGTCCCCGCGTTCTGTTCCGTATGACGATGCCTTCCTTCGGCATCAGCGTGGGCAAAAACAGCGCCGATGGCTCTTACGTTCTGAGCTATGATTACGACAACAAGGATTTCTTTGCTGGCGCAATTGATGATAAGTGCAAAGAATACTTCGCATTCCTGAGCAAGCTGTACGCCGAAGGCCTGCTGGACCCCGAAATGGCTGACCCCATTGATGGTGATAAGTGGAGCCAGAAGTTGGCTACCGGTTCTTCCATGGCCACCTACGCTTACTATGACCAGATCGGCGGCGTGGAAGCTGCCAGCGAGATCGACGGCTTTAAACTGCAGATGTATGCACCGCTGGAAGGCCCCGCAGGTGCCCACCACCAGCCCAAGTCCCGCACCGGTTCCGGCATCATGTTCCCCAAAAGACTGCTGAACGCGATGATTTCGAGCGCATTGTCCGCACCATCGATGAAATGTTCTACTCTGAGGAGAATGCAAAACTGTGGTGCTTGGGTGTTGAAGGCGAGACCTACACCATGGACGGCGACAAGATCGTTTACTCTGACGACATTGTGAACAGTGCTGACGGCATTTATAAGAGCATGCAGCTCAAGTACGGCTGCGGTTCCGACGTTACCCAGATGGTCTGGATCAACGAGCGTGAAATGTCCAAATACGACGAGAACTATGCCGAAATCAACACCGAAGTTGCTGCAATGGATGATGCTATCCAGCCCGTACCTCCCACCCCGCAGTTTGACGACCTGACCGCTGAGGATGCCGCCAGCCTGCGCACCCCGCTGGGCGATACCTTTGAAGTTTGGGCAGATGCTTTCATCACCGGCAAGAAGAGCACCGACACCGATTGGGATGCTTACGTTGCTGAAATGAAGAACCTGAGCATTGACCAGTACCTGCAGATGTACAACGACAACAATAAGTAAAATATTGACCAGTTGATCCTCAGCAGGGGGCATATCCGTGGAGGATATACCCCCTGCTTTTTATTTTTAAGGGCAGGCGCGGTTCGCGCCGCCCCCAACCAAAGGAGCGCAATCCATGGGTAAGGCAAAAGCAAAGCTTACGCCGGCCGAAAAGGCCCAGCGGCGTTCGCATACCATCAAGCACCTGAAGCAGTACAGCGCATTATATGCCATGATGATTCTGCCGCTGCTGTATTTCATCATCTTCAAATACGTTCCCATGTTCGGCAACATTCTGGCATTCCGGCGCTACCGCCCCGGCCAGGGTATGTTTGGCACCGAATGGACCCTGCGCTACTTTGAGCGGTTCCTGAAAGACCCCGCTTTCTGGCGCGCATTCCGCAACACGTTAGTGGTTTCGCTGGAAAACCTGGTTATCAACTTCCCGCTGCCCATTATCTTCGCAATCCTGCTGAACGAAGTGCGCAATAAGCACCTGAAAAAGTTGTGCAGACTATCTCCTACATGCCCCGCTTTATTTCCACGGTGGTAGTCATCGCCATCATGAACGAGATTCTTTCTCCCAGCACCGGCCTGCTGAACAACCTTCTGCACAACGTCTTCGGCATGACCCCCATCTACTTCATGAACGAGCCAGGCTGGTTCCGCCCGCTGTACATCCTGTCGGAATCCTGGCAGTACACCGGCTGGACTGCCATCATCTATCTGGCCGCTATCACCGGCATCAGCAGCGATCTGTATGAAGCCGCTGAGATGGATGGCGCTACCCGCCTGCAGCAGATCTTCCACGTGACCATCCCTCCATCATGCCTACCATCATGGTCATGCTGATCATGAACGTTGGCCGTATGCTGAGCATTGGCTATGAAAAGGTCCTGTTGATGTACACTCCGTCTAACTCCGGCGTCAGCGATATCATTGATACGCTGGTTTACCGCACCGGTCTGCAGAACCAGAACTACTCTTACGCAACGGCCATTGGCCTGTTTGGCGGCATCATTGGTCTGATTCTGGTTTCAGGCTCCAACGCAATCAGCAAAAAGCTGACGGACGAAAGCCTGTATTAAGTGAGGCAAAAAAGATGAGCAAGTATTATAAAACAAAAGAAAACGTCGTTTTTGACACCATTGTCAACCTGGTCATGATCTTTACCCTGCTTGTCTGCTTTTTTGCCGTTTGTGTATATGGCAGCGCTGTCCCTCTCCAGTTCCAAGGCCATCATCAACAACCAGGTCCTGTTCTGGCCAGTCGGCTTTAACCTGGATGCTTACAAGCAGATCTTCACCTACCCCAACTTTTTCCAGGCATATGGCAATACCTTTATTTATACCATCGGCGGTACTACCATCGCTATGTTGATGACGATCATGTTCGCCTATCCCCTGTCCAAAGACAACCTGATGGGCCACAAGTTTTTCATGAAGATCGTTGTTATCTCGATGTTTTTGCCGGCGGCATGATCCCCAACTACCTGCTGGTATCCTCTTTGCACCTGACCGGCACCCGCTGGGCTATGCTGCTGCCCTTCTGCATCAGCCAGTTCAACCTGATCATCATGATCAACTCTTTCAAATCTCTCCCGCAAGAGCTGGAGGAAGCTGCTCTTATTGACGGCCTGGGCTATTGGGGCATTCTGCGCCGCATCATTGTGCCGCTTTCCACCGCTGCCATTGCAACGGTCGGCCTGTATTATGCGGTGTTCTTCTGGAACGACTGGTTCAATTCTTTGATCTACCTCAATAAGGAGCAGTACCCCGTTATGCTGTTCCTGCGCAACATTGTCAACGGCACTGCCATGGTTGGCGATGGTGCAGGCTCTGCGGATAAATCCTCCCTGGGTATTGCCATCAAGTCTGCCGTTATCATTGTTTCCACCCTGCCCATCATCATCCTGTATCCCTTCCTGCAAAAATACTTCGTCAAGGGCCTTACTGTCGGCGGCGTCAAGGGTTAATGCCCGCCGCACAGCAGGCAGGGCTCTACACCTGCCAAATGCGAGGAATTGTTTATGGTAAAACTGGATCATATTTCAACCGAGCAGCGGAACCCGGCAACCAGCCATATTGATGAGGTTTCAACGCTTGAGATCGTCCGCCTGATGAACCAGGAGGACAAAAAAAAAGTAGCCGAAGCGGTGGAAGTGGTTCTGCCGCAGATCGCTGCAGCTGTGGATGTGATTTACGCCGCGCTGCAAAAAGGCGGACGGCTGATTTATTGCGGATGTGGTACTTCCGGCCGTCTTGGCGTGCTGGATGCAGCCGAATGCCTGCCTACATTCAGCGCCGGGCGCGATATGGTGGATGCCGTTATTGCGGGCGGCCAGCGCGCCATGCTGATCCCGGTGGAGGGCGCCGAGGACAACCGCGACCTTGGCAAAGAAGACTTGGAAAAGCTGAATTTCAGCCAGAAGGATGTTCTGTGCGGTATTGCCGCCAGCGGCCGCACCCCTATGTGCTGGGTGCGATGGAGTATGCCCACAGCCTTGGCGCAGCGGTCATCAGTGTAACCTGCTGCCCCGGCAGTGAGGTAGACACCCGGGCTGACATTGGCATTTCCCCATGCCGGGGCCGGAAGTTATTACCGGTTCCACCCGCCTGAAAAGCGGCACTGCCCAAAAAATGGTGCTGAACATGCTTTCCACCGCCACCATGATCAAGCTGGGCAAAGTGTATGGCAACCTGATGGTTGATGTGCGCGCCAGCAACGAAAAGCTGGTGGAGCGCTGTGTACGCATTGTGCGCACCGCCACCGGTGCCGACAGTGTTGCCGCCCGCAACGCCCTGGAGCAGTGCGGTTACAGCGCCAAAACCGCTATCCTGATGATTCTCTGTAAAATTGACGCCCCCACCGCGGAAGCAAGACTGGAAAAAACACATGGGAGAATTGCGGAAGCGCTGAACAACCTATAATTCAGAATTAACAATTAGGAATGAATAATTAAAAAAGAATAAAGAATAATGTTGGTGGACCGCGGCGCACTTGCGCCGCTCAGGAAATATTAGGTTTGCTGCTATTTGAAGCTGAGTGATGAACCATATAACATCCTGTAGGGCGCGATGCCCTCATCGCGCCGGCGTTCACGGTACGACAGTCAAAAATTGTAATACACCTATACTCCACCACAAATTCCTAATTTCTCATTGCTCATTTCTAATTCATATGAACTCCTACCTCCTAATTCCTAACTAACACTGGTGCTTACCATGAAAATTTTTGCTCAAAAACTTCTGGTGGGCCGTACATTCCTAGCCAATCAGACCGTGACGGTCGAAGACGGCCAGATCACTGCCATTGGTGGCGGGGGTCCGGCCGATTTTTCTGTCTGGGCCTTAACACCCGGACTGGTTGACCTGCACTGCCACGGCGGCCAGGGCTTTGATCCGGAGCTGAATGAACGCCCCCTGCCCGAGTTCCTGACCATCCTGCTGTGCCACGGCGTAACGGATGTGCTGCTCACCCTTGGGGCGGAGCCGCTGCCCACCATGCGCCGGGCGCTGGCGGTGGTACAAACCGCCATGCAGCAGCAGGCCGCAGGCAAACTGCCCGGCGTGCATATTTTGGGTGTTCATCTGGAAGGACCCTTTTTGAGTCCCGAACGTCCCGGTGCCATGCCACCCGCCGCGCTGCTGCCGCCAACCCTCGCCGCGTACCAGACGCTGGTACAGGGGTATGAATCCGTCATCCGGCAGGTGACCCTTGCCCCGGAGCTTCCCGGTGCGCTGGAACTTGGCGCAGCTCTGGCGGCGCGAGGTATCCGGGTGCAGGCCGGGCACACCGATGCTGATTACGAGACCGCCCAGCGTGCTTTTTCTGCTGGATTTACAGGTCTGTGCCATACCTTCAACGCCTGCCGCCCCCTGCGCCACCGCGACCCCGGTGTGGTGGCCGCCGCTCTGCTGGATCCTAACGTGACCACCGAGTGCATCTGCGATCTGGTTCACCTGCACCCCGCCGCTTTGCAGCTTGTCTACCATATGAAAGGCCCTGAAGCGATGATTGCCGTATCCGACAGTGTGGCTACCCATGGTCTGCCCGATGGACGCTACACCGTGGCCGGGCAAGATTATATTGTGCAAAACGGTGTGAGCCGCTGCGCAAACGGCACCCTGGACGGTGGCGGTGTTTATCTGGACGGTGCAGTGCGCAATTTGCAGAGCATTGGGATCCCCGCACAGGACGCCTGCCTGATGGCATCTACCACCCCCGCCGCCCTGCTCGGCCTGCCCCGCACCATCCACCCCGGCCACCCCGCCGTGCTGGTGGGATGGAGCGAAGGATGGCAGGTGGAGAGGGTATGGCGAGATAGTTAGGAGGGAGGAGTTGGCGGCGCGGCAAGGTCCGGTATGAAATCATTAGAAATTAGCAATGAGTAATTAGGAATGGCTTGTGAGGATGAGATTCGTCATCGGCTAACGGGGACGCTATACCGCAATTTGCAGAATGGTGCAAGGTTTTGTCTTACGGTAGGGCGGGGGTACCCGACCCCACCGAGACAGTGCCCTATTCCACGTTATAAAGATGTTGTGACATCTATCCCGCGAATTCAGAACGTTTTGTGGGCCAAGGTACGTTTTAATAAACAACGAACCTGATATCTCCTGAGCGGCGCAGCGCGCCGCGGTCCACCAACATTATTCTTTATTATTTATTCATTATTCTTTTTTTTTCTCTTCGCTCCGCTCACCCTCAAATTTCTCATTACTAATTTCTAATTCTCCACAACGCTCCATCGAGGTTCAACCATGTTTCTTTCCGGTATTGATATTGGCGGTACAAGCATTAAGTTCGGCATTTTTGATGAACAGCTGAACCTTTTGCAGCAGTGGAGCCGCCCCACACCCAAAGAACCTGCCGAAGCCGCCGCGCTGATTGCGGCGCAGTTGGAACCGTATCACGTTGCGGCTATTGGGGCCGGTGCGCCCGGCACGCTGAACGCTGCGCGCGAAACCATTACGGCGGATAATCTGGCATGGGTAGATGCGCCCCTTGCTGCGTTGCTGCGCCGGGCGTCCGGTCTACCCGCGGTGGTCATTAACGATGGCCACGCGGCAATGTTGGCCGAAATGCGTTCCGGTGCACTGCAAAATGTACAGACAGGTATTCTGCTCACCCTGGGTACCGGCATTGGCGGGGGCATTGTCATCAATGGGCAGTGCTGGCGCAGCCCCACCGGGCTGGCCCCGGAACTGGGGCATATCATCACCCACAGCGACGGTCTGCCCTGCCCCTGCGGCCAGTGCGGCTGCTTTGAACAGTACGCTTCGGCCACCGCGTTGATCCGCATGGCCGGCGGCGAGTCCCCCGCCGACCTGATTGCCCGCGCCCGCAGCGGCAATGCTGCGGCGCAGGCCGTGTTTGCCCAGTATGTGCACGAGCTTTGCACCGGCATTGTTTCCCTCAACTCCATTTTTGCGCCGGAGGTCGTAGCCCTGGGCGGCGGCATCAGCGAGGCAGGCGATTTTCTGCTGGATGCCTGCCACACCACTTTGACCCGCCTGCACGCCAACCCCCAGCCCTCCCTCCACCTTGCCGCCCACCGCAACACCGCAGGAATCATTGGCGGGGCGATTGCAAGTTTGAAGTTAGGAGTTACGATGCATTAAGGCCTGATACAAAATAATTAGGAATGAGTAATGAGAAATTAGTAATTTGAGGTGTGGCAAGGGAAGTACATATTTCTTGATTACCTCGTGGCAAGCCCCGGCGCGATGAGGGCATCGCGCCCTACAAAACATTTAATAGCCAATCGCACTTTTTAACAACCGGCAAACCTAATATCTCTGAGCGGCGCTTTGCGCCGCGGTCCACCACAATTATTCATTATTCTCTATTCTTTATTCTTTTCAGATTTAGACTTTTTCCTACCGCCAATTCCTAATCTCTCATTGCTAATTTCTAATTCACATCAACTCCTAACTCCTACCTCCTAACTCCTACCTGTTTTCGAGGTGCCCTATGCCTACCACGATTGATAATCTCCTTTCCCGCATGACATTGGAAGAAAAGATCGGCCAGATGATCCTGGCCAGTATCGAGGTATCCCGCATGGATGCGGGCACGCGGGAATTTTTACGCAAAAATCATATCGGCAACGTTATTTTGTTTGGCAAAAAAACTGTGCCGGGCGGGCCGCGCTGGCGCAGTTGAACGCTGAGATCCAGCACACCGTCATGGCGGAAAACGGTCTGCCTGCTCTTATCGCCATCGACCAGGAGGGCGGCTGTGTTACCCGCCTGCGCAGCGAAGCCACGGTTTTTCCCAGTGCCATGGTCATTGCCCGCACGGGCGATCCCGCCAACGCCTACAAAGTTGGGCGTATGATGGGCGGTGAGCTGCGGGCACTGGGTATTAACCTGGACTGTGCGCCGGTGCTGGATACTCTTTCCGGCCCTGCGGAGCGCCGTTATTATGGGCAAACTGTGCAATCCATCGCGGATTATGGCTGCGCCATGGCCCGCGGCCTGCGGGATGCCGGGGTGCTGGCCTGCGGCAAACATTTCCCCGGCCATGAGCAGACCGGTGCCGATACACACTTCGGCTTTGTGGTGGACAATACCCCGCGTGACACATTGATGAATAGCTGCTTAACGCCCTTCTGCCGCGCGATGTCAGAGGACCTTGCCAGCGTGATGGTATCGCATGTCTGCTTCCCCGCGTTGGATGACACCGATACGCCCTGCTCCATGTCCGCGCCCGTCATCCAGGGCGTGCTGCGTGGGCAACTGGGGTACCAGGGGCTTGTCATCAGTGACGGCTTGCAGATGCACGCCATTCTGGACCAGTACGGCGCACCACAGGGCTGTGTGAAGGCGGCACTGGCCGGGTGCGACCTGCTGATTATTGGCAACGGCGGCGATAACGCCGACCCCACCGGTAAAGATGTGCAGACTCCCTGCATCCGTGCCCTGTGCGATGCTGTGGCCGATGGAACCCTGCCGATGGCGCGGGTGGATGAATCGGTGCGGCGGATCTTGGCATGCAAGCTGGCGCTGGGCTGGACTATGCCCGCCCGCGATGCCGCCAGCCAGGATTGGAGCAATCATGCTGCCCTTGCGGATGCGTTGGCCGAAACCGGCGTGACGGTACAAGACCCCCACGGCCTGCTGCCGCTGCCCGCAGGAACGTTATTTATTGCGCGGGCGTCCGGTACCGGTACTGGCGTGACGGAGGGTGATCGCATTACGGAAAGCTTTGCTCCACTGGCTGCACGGCGTTTGGGCCAGTGTGCTGTTTACCACACGGTGAAAGAACTGCCGGAGCTGGCGGATGTCTGCGCCGCGGCGCCCGCGGTGGTATTCGCCTTTGGCACCCGTGAGGAAGCCGCCGCTGCCGCCCAGGCCGCCGAAGCGCTGGCTGCGCACAACCCGCGCTTCTGTGCTGTCTGCTTGGCCGAGCCGGACGCTTTGCAGCACTATCCCTTTGCTGCCAGTACCGTGAGCGCCTGGGACCGCACCGAGCCCGCCATGCGTGCCGTCTGCCGCGCGCTGGCAAACCCACAAATTTGAAGGAGGGGCAAACCATGGCATTTTTCCGCTGTGACGTCATGTCGGAATCTCTCGGCATGGCAACATCGGTGCTTGTTACCATGCCGGATACCGGAGATTTGGCCGCCGCGCCAGTGGTGTACCTGCTGCATCGCCTGACTGACAACTGCACCGGCTGGCTGCGCTATACCCAGGCCGAACACCTGGCCCGCACCCACGGGGCTATTCTGATCGTTCCCGAAGTGCAGCGCAGCTTTTATACCGATATGGCCTGCGGCCCCAAGTATTTCACTTACATTAATCAGGAATTGCCAACGCTCTGCCGCCGGTTTTTCGGCATTCAGCCCGTACCGGAGCGCACTTATATTATGGGGCTTTCGATGGGCGGATACGGTGCTATGAAATGCGCTTTTACTGCGCCGCAGCAGTACGCCGGGTGCGCCGGTTTTTCCTCGGTGGCGGAAATCCAGGCCGAACTGCTCCAGCTCTGCCGCTGGCATGAAGATCAGGCAATTTTCCCGCACGGCATTGTGCCGCCACAGGATGATCTGTTTGACTTGGTGGAGAAATTCCGCGACGAAACGTGCCCCATGCCCCGCCTGTTTTTGGCCTGCGGCCAGCAGGACAGTCTGTACCCCGCCAACCTACGCCTGCGCGATACCTTGCAGGCGATGAATTGGCCCCTGACTTGGTACGAAGCCCCCGGCGACCACAACTGGTTTTTCTGGAACGATGCGCTGGGAAGAGCGATGAAAGAACTTTTGGAAAATTAGGGCAACACCGAACAATGATGTAAACAGAACACCATTCAAAGTAAAAGCCTATGGATTGAAACATCCCCTTGCCAAAGAGTACAATAAAAGCATAGAAACAGACTGAAAACTGTTTATTGTGCAGAGCAAACACTGAGCTTGGCGATCGGGGACGGATAACAAAACAGGAACCTACCGGAAAGGCAAGCGGCTGTTCAGCCTGCTTGCCTTTGTTTTTTGCACCGTAACCCCCAGCCAAAAAAAGGAGGAAACACCATGGAACCTAAAACCACCAAAAACCATCACGCAAGCTTGTTGTTTTCAAGCGGGAACTGCCGTTTTACTTAATGCTGATTCCCGGCGTAACTTTCCTGATTATCTTTTCCTACCTGCCCATGTTCGGTTTGGTCATGGCGTTCCAGGATTTTACCCCCCTGCGCAGCTTCAAAAATTCTCCCTGGGTGGGATTAAAGAACTTCCATGACATGCTGGCCCTGCCCACGTTCTGGAACGTGGTTGGCAACACGCTGTCCATCTCAATCGCCAAGATCATCCTTCGCCTGTTGGTGCCGCTGATTCTGGCCCTGCTGCTGAACGAAGTTGTCCACCATAAGTTCATGCGGATGGCGCAGACCGTTTTCTTCCTGCCGTACTTCCTTTCCTGGGCTGTTATGGGCGGCGTGTTGCGCAACCTGTTCCAGTATGACGGCATGGTCAACGAATTGCTGGGCCGCATCGGCATTGATCCCATCATGTTCCTGGGCAGCAAAACCTGGTTCCCCATCATTATTATTCTCTCCGACGTCTGGAAAGATATGGGCTATAACATGATCATATTCCTGGCGGCAATAACAGGCGTTGACCCAGCGCTGAATGAATCCGCTGCACTGGACGGCGCTAACCGCTGGCAGCAGATCTGGCACATCACCCTGCCCACCATCCGCCCCATCGTGGTCATGCTGCTGGTGCTTTCGCTCGGTTCTGTGCTCAGCGCTGGTATGGAGCAGATCATGCTGCTGTACAATCCCATGGTCTATAAGAGCTCCGATATCATTGATACACTGGTTTACCGCCTTGGCCTTGTCAACCACCAATGGTCGCTTTCTACCGCAGTTGGTATGATGAAATCCGTTGTTTCGTTCATTCTGGTTGTTATCTCCTACCGCATTGCCTCCAAACACTTTGATTATCAGGTATTCTGATCAGAAAGGAGCATTCTGTTATGAACCGTAAAAAATGACCCTGTTCAACTACGTCAACGGCGTGTTTCTTCTCCTGCTGGTCATCGTGTGCATTCTGCCCATCCTGCACGTTATCGCGCTTTCACTTTCGGAACGCATTGAAGCCGTTGCCGGCAATGTTACCTTCTACCCCATCGGCTTTACGCTGGAAGCTTACCGCTATGTTATGGAGGACAGCCAGTTCTGGACCTCCCTGCGCGTGACCCTGACCCGTGTTCTCATCGGCGTACCGGCCAACATTTTGCTGGTCGTGATGACGGCCTACCCGCTTTCCAAGGCCAACTCCCGCTTCCACGCCCGCACCTTCTTCTCCTGGCTGTTCGTCATCACCATGCTGTTCGGCGGCGGCACCATCCCCACCTACATCGTTATCAGCAAGCTGGGTTTGATGAACACTATCTGGGCGCTGACCCTGCCTGGAGCCATGAACGTAAGCTACATGATCTTGATCATGAACTTTTTCCGCGGCATCCCGACCGAAATTGAGGACGCAGCCGTTATTGACGGCGCCAACCAGCTGCAAATTCTGTTCCGCGTATATCTGCCCATGTCGATGCCCTCCCTGGCAACTATCATTCTGTTTGCTACCGTGGCCAACTGGAACTGCTGGATGGACGGTTACATGTACATGAACACCCCCGATAAGTACCCCTGCAGACCTACCTGGCCACCATCCTGATGGAATCCAAGAACAACGTGGAAACCCTGATGACCCCCGAACAGTTGATCCGCATGGCAAAGGTCAGTGAAAAAACCATCGAAGCCGCGCAGATCTTCCTGGCTGCACTGCCCATCATGTGCGTGTATCCCTTCCTGCAGAAGTATTACACAAAGGGTATCGTGGTTGGCAGCGTGAAGGGCTGATATCATGTATGTACCCATTACCAAATACCCCTGGGGCGGCAGCTTTTGCCCCGAAGCCTTTGCCGAAGCAAAGCTGACGGGAAGCGGCCTGAAATTCCGCCTATGGTGCTGCGAAAAGCACCCCCGCGTAACGATGACTAAACCAAACAGCATGGTCTGCTTGGACAGCTGCCTGGAAGTATTTTTGAACCCTTACCCCGATTTTACCCGCGATTACCTGAATTTTGAGATGAATGCCGCCGGAACACTGTTACTGCAAAAAGGCCCCGACCGCGCCCACCGCAGCTTTGTCAGCCTGGCAGTGCCGCATTACCCGCAGGTACATGCCTGGCAGCTGCCGGATGTGTGGGGCGTGGAGCTGGAAGTACCCTTTGCATTTTTGCAGCAGATATACGGCCCCGCAGCCCCGCTCTGCCGCAAAACCCTGTGGGCAATTTTTACCAGTGTTCCGGCCCGCCGCAGGAACGTTACGCCTGTTGGTCTTCTCCCCATTCCCCTCATCCTGATTTCCACCGCCCGGACGCGTTCCGGGAGATACCGTTCAGCCGGTAAAGAAAGTATGGGGAATAACTGCTAATTTCTAATTCTAATTTCCATCAACTCCTAACGCCTACTTCCTACCTACTAACTTAATCGGAGGTTTCCCCTATGTTTAACCTTACCATCAACGCTGTTCCCGCCAGCACCATCATCGTGGGCCACCGTGCTACCTGGCTGGACCGCCATGCGGCAGAAGAGCTGCGTGATTATGTCAAAAAAATCAGCGGAACGATCCTGAATATTGCGGACGAAACACTGACCATGGCTGTGACCGGCAACCGCATTCTCATTGGCCGCCCCTCTACCAGCGACTTGGTCAAGAACTTTGCTGACCAAAACCCCGGTATCCTGCCCGCAGAGAGCGATACCGAAAACGACTGCCTGGCCATTGTCCAGCGCGGTGAGGTTCTGGTGCTCAGCGGTTCCAATGACCGCTCGGTCTATTACAGCGTCTGCCACCTGCTGCAGACCGTCTTCCATGTCGGTTTTTACTGGGACCGCGATGTGTATGAAGCAAACCCCGATATGACCGTGCCTGATAACCTGACCATCGTGGAGCGCTCCGCATTCAAGTTCCGCCACACTATTGGCCAGTGGGTATATAACCACGGCGCTTTCCTGAACGAAGCCGAGCGCCGCGAAGAACTGGACAAATACGCCCGCAACAAGATCAACTCTTACCGGCTGTACAGCTGGAACAGCTATGCCCGCAAGATGACTTTCATTAAGCTGGGCGTGCCGGGCATCGAAATCAAACCCGAAGATATCGCCCGCCGCGATATAATCCGCGATACCATTGAATATGCACAGGCCCTGGGCATTGACATTATGGTCACCCTGCCGCCGGATGAGATGACGCAGGACTTCCACAAGCTTTATCCCAATGCCCGCTACTTTGGCAGCGAGTGGGTCAAGGACGACAACGCCGCCCCCAGACCAAGCCCTGCCTGTACCCTGAAGATCCCATGTTCAAGACTTTCTTCCAGACCTTCGTCAAAGTCTGGATCGAAGAATACGGCCCGGTGCACAACTTTGTGGCCTCTCACCCGTGCGAAAGCCATATTTCCACCACCATAGATGATTACATCAACATCAGCGTCAACTATTCCAAGTACACCTATGAAGCTGTGCATGAGCTGGTGCCCGAAGCCCGTGTTTTCTTTGACGGATGGGGCGTGCGCGCCAACACCCCGCCCTGCATTTGGACGATGCCCGGCGTGATGCAGCGCTTTGTGGATTCCATGCCGGATGAAGTGTATATGCTGGACCTGTGGCCCAACCGCAAGGAGACCGATGCCACCTTCCGTGACCCGATGTACCGCGATGCCAACTACAGCCCGCTGCGCAAGGCCCACTATGTGCTGGAGGCGCTGAACGAATTTGGCGGCGATGACCACATGCACGGTGATTTTGCCCGCCACATTGAAGCCGCTAAGGAGATGACCGACCCCAGCATTGTGGAACACGGCGATGGCTTTGGCAACTGCACCGAGCTGTGCGGTGTCAGCCTGCACTTCTTTGATTTGATCTTCCAGCTGGCATGGAACCCCAAAGATATTACCGTCCAGAGTTTTTGGAAGATTCCGCCAAGCGCCGTTACGGCGGTCTGGCACCCGAAATTGGCGTAAAAGCCATGAAAACGCTGGAACAGGCTGTCTATTGTGATGACCGCGACAGTTCACACGCACGTTACCAGAAGCGCTGCTACCTGGTGCGCCCCCAGCGCCGCCAGGTTCCGCTGAGTGAGACCCAGCAGGTCGTGGATCTGCTAAACGATTATATGACCACCATGACCGCCCTGCCCGATGACAAAAAAGACCGACGCCATCGGCCAGGATATGTACGATGTGATGCGCCAGTACATTACCGAAAACTTTAACATGCACCTGCGCTGCCTGTTGGAGCTGTTCCTGCGCCGCAAAACTGCGAAAAATCTGCATGAGACCTTTGAGCTGCACGCCACGATGAGGGAACAGCTGTTGACCCAGCTGGAAGTGATGACCAGCGCCAACACCAAGATGTATGTAGAACACATTGTGCGCTGGCTGCAGGGCCGCCCCTGTGACCCTAACGTTGCCAGCGAGGACACCTACATCCCTAAAGAAGAGTTCCGCGCCTGGATGCGTGACCTTGGCACCACGTTTGTCAAGAGTATTCCCAACCTGCCGGACTACAACAGCCAGGATTTCCACGAACTGATCTGCTATTATTACCATCCGCGCATCAATGCCTGTGTGGATACCCTGCGCGGTCTGCTGGATGACGGCGGCGCTACCTCTCCCAAGGAAGTGGACGACCTGCTGGAAGCCGCCTACAAAGTGGTGGAACAGCATTGGATCGAAGTTGGCTACCCTGTGACCGATGAATGTGAAGCCATCCACCTGCCGCTGTGGCAGGCCGCCCAGAACGCTTGGAAGATCCTGCACATTCTGCCACTGAAAGATGGCCTGGTGGAAAGCGAAGAGATCGTGAAGGAAGTCATTGATGTGTTCGCCAGCTTCTCTGAAACCGCCGACCCGGACGAAGAACGCTCCTGGGTGAGCGAAAACCCGTTTGCAGACGAAAACAAGCCCGCGGAGGAATGATCCCCCTGCCACGAGGATAAAACCATGGATATTTTTGAAGAACTTGGCCTGCACCGCTATATCAACGCGCAGGATACGTTTACCACTTATGGTGCCAGCTGCATGCCTGCGGCCAGCCTGCGGGCCATGCGGGAGATTGCATCCAGCTGTGTGGAACTGGCCGAAGTTCAGGCCAAAACCGGCGATGCCCTGGCAAAACTGACCCATAACGAAGGTGCTTATATTTCCAACGGCGCGGCGGGAGGCATGATGGTTGCCACCGCTGCCGCCCTGGCGCGGGACGATGAAAAAATTTTCCATACCCTGCCGGAGATCACCGGCCCGCGGTACGAGGTTGTCATGCAGGCCGCCCAGCGCAACATGTATGACCGCGGCTGCTCGGCTGTCGGCGCAAAAATGCGCTATATCGGTACAGCGGACACCGCTCCGACTGTGGAAGAGCTGGAAGCAGCCATTACCCCGGCAACGGCTGCCGTGTTTTATGTCATCTTTTTTGGGCGCGATGCCTCTCTGCCGCTGGAAACAATGGTGGAGGTGGCCCACCGCCATGGGGTGCCCGTAATCGTGGATGCTGCTGCCCAAAACCCGCCCGCCGAAAACCTTTGGAAGTTCACCGGCATGGGGGCCGACCTGGTTATTTTCAGCGGCGGCAAAACCATGCGCGGCCCGCAGGATTCCGGTTTGATCGTGGGAAAAAAGGAATGGATCGACCGCTGCCGCCGCTGGGGCCCCCCACGGATGGCGTCTGCCGCGGGTGCAAGACCTCGCGCGAATCAATCGTTGGGTTGTACAAAGCCGTGCAGCTTTATCTCCAGCGGGACGAAGCCACCCTGATGCGCACCCTGAACCGCCGCTGCGCCGCTTTTTGAGCGAACCCTGCGGGACTGCGGCTTTATCCAGATCACCCGCACGCAGGAAGGCCCTGTCGGCCAGGTTATGGCCCGCACCTATGCCGTAATGCCGTATGGCAGCGCCAAAGATTTGGCAGACAAAATGCGTGCCAACGGCATTTACATCGGTGCGGAGCCGGGCAACCGGATTCTACTCAACCCGTTGATGGTCACGCCTGCACAGGTCAAAACCGTGTGCGAAACGCTGACCACCTGTATGCAGCAAATCAAGGAGGAACTGTGAACCATGGGTGTTACGGAACAACGTATGGAACAGCTGGGCATTACCCTGCAGCAGACCGATTGGCGCGGCAAAGGCGCCGTGGAAGCCGTTTTGGCGGGCGATATGCTGTACATTTCTGCTCATTACCCGGTGGACGAAAACGGTACCCCCGTTTATGTCGGCCGTGTGGGCGCTGAAATTGACGAAGCCGCCGCATACCAGGCCGCGCGCCTGTGCGGGCTGAACATGCTGCGCACCATCCAGGCCTATATTGGCAGCCTGGACCGCGTGGATTACTTTGTCAAGGCGCTGGGCCTTGTCAACAGCGCCGGGGACTTTACAACATGCCTGCCGTCATGAACGGTTACTCCGACCTGATGGTAGAGATCTTCGGCCACCGCGGGCAGCATGCCCGTGCGGCCATGGGCGCTTACGTTCTACCGGGCAATATGCCGGTCAGCGTGGACGCCATTGTTAAAATACGCCGTTAAAGGAGGACACAGAACATGGCTGTGGCGAATCACCCCCTGTGCGAGCCGGTCCGCTTTGCGCATTACAAAGCGCTGGTTCCCATCCGGGAAGTTGACGGCATTGTGTATGTTTCCGGCCACGGGCCGGAAGATATCAACACCTATGAACCGCTGTACCGTGGCCGCGTTGGCACAGATCTTACGCTGGAAGATGGCTATAACGCCGCAGCAGAATGTGCCAAAACCCTGCTGCGTGCCGTGCAGCAGCGGTACGGCAGCCTGGACTGCATCCACCACCTGGTGCGCGCCACCGCGCTGGTGAACTGCGGCGAAGGTTTTACCCAACCCGAAAAAGTGGTGGATGGCTTTTCCGATACCTGCATGGAAATTTTGCAGGAGCGCGGCTACCACACCCGCACCATTATGGGCACCCACAACATGCCCAACCACAATATCCCCGTTGAAGTTGAAATGATTTTTGTACTTGCGGACCGTTACCGCAATACCTTGGGAGGGAATCAGGATGTCTGCGTATGATCTTATTCTGCAGGGCGGCACGTTATACGACCCCTGCGCCGGAACGATGGAACTTTGTGACCTTGCCATTAAGGATGGCAAAATTGCTGCCCGCGGCAAAACCTGAACGCGGCGGATGCCGAGACCGTGATGGATGTGACCGGTCTGATCGTATCCCCAGGTCTGATCGATATGCACTGCCATGTCTACCCGGTATTCCCCTACCAGATGCCGGATTCTCTGCGCACCATCAACGCGGAAGAATACATGTTCCGCGCCGGTGTTACCACTGCGGTGGACGCCGGTACCACCGGCTGGCGCAACTTTGGCGATTTCAAGGAAAACGTTATCGACGCCACCAAGGTGCGTGTTCTCGCCTTTATTGATATGGCCGCCAAGGGGATGCACTATCCCCCGTCAGAGCAGGCTGTGGCTGACATCAACCCCGAAATCACCGCCGCCGTTGCCAACACCTGGTCGGATGTCATTGTCGGCGTCAAGAGTGCCCACTATTGGGCGAAGCACGAGGATGCTGACCACCCCATCTGGGCTTCCATTGACGGCGCTATCAAGGCAGCTTCCATGAGCGGAAAGATCGTGATGGTGGACAGCATCCCCATTGTGCCGGAACGCAGCTACCCGGACATCCTGGCCCGCCTGCGCCCAGGCGATGTACACACCCATGTGTTTGCGCAGCAGTTCCCCTGATGGACGAAAACGGCAGGATGCAGCCCTATATGCTGGCCGAACGGGAGCGCGGCGTTCACTTTGATGTGGGCCACGGTTCCGGCAGCTTCTGGTTCCGCCAGGCGGTCGGCTGCTTCAACCAGGGCTTCTGGCCGGATACCATCTCCACCGACCTGCACCACCAGAACGTGACCGGCCCCGCCATTGACCTGTTGTATGTTGCCAGCAAGTTCCTGGCCATGGGCATGCCGCTGCAGGATGTGCTGTACCGCGTAACCCGTGCCCCGGCGCTGAGCATCCACCGCCCCGAACTGGGCACGCTGGATGTGGGTGCCTGCGCAGATATCGCTGTGCTGCGCAACCGCGAAGGTAAGTTCGGCTACATGGACTGCGGCGGTGCCCGCCTGACCGGCGAGGGCAAACTGGAGTGCGTTGCCACCCTGCGTGAGGGCGAAGTGGTGTTTGACCCCGAAGCCCGCAGCATGCCGGATTGGCAGAACGCCCCCGCCCCTATTGGACAGCCCCCGGCACAACGCGCAGCTGGACGCTGTGGAAGTGAGGAAATTATGCTGCTGAATGACCGCGACCAGATCATTGCCATGACGGCAGAGTGGACCGGCGAACGCTATCCCAATGGCCGCCCCCGCGTGAGCGATGAAAAAATAGAGATCCTGAAAAACCTGACCCAGGAAGAAATCTGGCAGCCGCTGTACTCCTGCGGATACCGGTTCCAGTTCCAGGGTGATTTGAAACCTCTGCACCCGGACAAAAAGCTGTACGGTCGTGCTGTGACCTGCTGCTTTATGCCCCAGCGCCCGGACCTGCGCCAGCATGTGTTCAATGTAGCCCGCAGCCGTGGCTGGAAAGGCGACTGCAACCAGTGGGTGATCGACAGCTTGGAAGAAAGCGATGTTGTTGTGTGCGACCTGTATGATAAGATCCTGCGCGGCACCTTTGTGGGCGGCAACCTGACCACCGCGGTCAAGGCCCGCACCAAAAACGGCGGCGTGGTAGTGTGGGGCGGCGTGCGCGATTTGGAACAGATGCAGAACATTGATGTGCAGGTGTTCTATCGCGGCGTAGACCCCACCCCCATCCGGGACTGCCAGATCACGGCGTTCAACGGCCCCTGCCGCATCGGCGCGGCCATCTGCCTGCCGGGCGATATCGTTATCGGCACCAAGAACGGCATTCTGTTTGTGCCCAGCCATATGGTAGATTACGTCATTGAGCACGCCTACAAATCTCAGGTGCGCGACCTGTACGCATTCCCCAAGCTGGAAGCCGGTATCTACACCACCGCCGATGTGGACGCCGTGGTGTGGAACGATCAGATGATGCAGGCCCTGCTGAACTTTATTGATACCGACCCCGCCGCGGCCAAGTACCGCGGGCTGGACTGGAGCGTGGAACTGCGTGCCGCCGCCGGTGACGAAGCCGCCATTGATGAGCTGTACCAGCAGTTTGACATTGAGCGCTATGGCGCGCCCGGCAAGAAAAAAGAGGTGCTGATATGAGAGATATTTCGCTCTACCTGAGCACGATCCCCGATTATAACCAGATGCTGGCGGGAAAAAATGTGCTCATCACCACCGCTGCCCGCGGCATTGGCAAAAGCATTGCCCTGCTGTTTGCGCGCCAGGGGCGGATGTCTATTTCGGCGGCCGCAACGAAGAATATGTGCGCACCACAGAAAAAGAATTGCAGTCCATCCGCCCCAGCTGCCGCGGCTATGTGGTAGACCTGGCCAAAGCCGACCAGACCGAAGCCTTTGTGGATGCTGCCGTAAAGGACAGCGGCGGCTTTGACATTCTGGTTTCTACCGTTGGCGTCAACTGCCACTGTCCCGCAGCGGAATACAAAGATGAGGATATGTTCCGCCTGTTGGAAAGGAACTATCTCAGCGGCGTGCGCTGCGCGCGCAAAGTTATCCCCACCATGCAGGCGCGCGGGGGCGGCAGCATCATCAACATTTCGTCCATTCACAGCCTGATGAGCCAGCCCACCAACATGCTGTACGCCGGTACCAAGGGCGCAATGAATGCCGCAGCCCGCGTGATGGCACTGGATTACGCCAAGGATAACATCCGGGTGAACACTATCTGCCCCGGCGTGGTCATCAGCGATGTGATGTATGATGACATGGACAAGCTGGACGATGCCGGCAGAAAGCAGTTGGACACTGCCCTGCACCGCTGCCAGCCTTTGGAGCCTGGCCGCATGCAGGATATTGCCAACACAGCCCTGTTTTTTGCCAGCAATATGAGCGCCAACATTACCGGCCAGACCCTGCTTTCCGACGGCGGAACAAGCATTAAGGCACATGATATGGACTGCTGAAACTAGGTAAGAGGTAGGAAGGAGGAGTTAATTAGGAATCAGGAACGAGAAATTAGGAATTTGAGGTAGGGCGGGGTCACTCGACCCCGCCGAATTGGCCCGAAGGCAGCTCTTAGACTGGAGATAAACTGTTCCCCACAGATAATTTTTATTGTCCATCATCTTCTTTCCCTTACCTCTCCCCCTACCAATTCCTACTTTCTACTTTCTCATTCCTAATTGTTCTAACTCCTCCCCCTGCTTCCTGACTCCTAACTTTTCCCGGAGGTTCCCAATGGCCCACACTCTTTTATTTTCCGGCTATGGTGCGCCGGGGTGCGATGATCTGGCGGTGTGCCGCTTAACGGCGGACGGAATGCTGGAAACTTTATCTACCCTGCGGCATGGCCGTGCCCCCAGCTTTGCTGCCGGGGGCAAAATGGTTGGATTTATGCCGCATCGGAACGCGTGGATGGTGCGGATGTGACCGCCTATGTGCTGAACGGCACGACCCTGCGCGAGATCGCCCGCATTGAAATTCCTACCGGCCGCGGCTTGTGCCATCTGTATGCCTGCGGCGATGTGATTTATGGCAGCTGCTTTGAAAACGGCCTGTATTTTGTTGTGGATAGTGCCCTGACTCGCATTTTGTGGCAATTCCAGCCCGCAGGGGCCAACGCCCACTGGGTGCAGTCTGTGGGGCACGCGTTATTCCTGGCGGATTTGGGCAACAGCTGCCTGTACCGCCTTGCGTTGGAAAATAATCTGCCCACCGGCAGCGTAAAGACTCTGCCCCAGCCCACCGGCAGCGGCCCGCGCCAGGTGTTGGATGCCGGGGACGGCATGCTGGACTGTGTGTATGAGCTGGACGGCCACATGCGGGTGCTGAACCATGACGGCTGCACCGTTTCCACTGTGCAGGCCAGCACTGTGCCCAAGCCGCGCAGCTGGCCGGGTGGTGCCTGCGCCACGGCGGATGGCACCCTGTTTGTCAGCAACCGCGGACCCAACACCATCTCGGCGTGGCAGCGCAACGGCCCGACCCGCCATTTCCTTTGCGAATGGCCCACCGGCGATTGGCCGCGGGCGCTGTGCGCGGTGCCGGGTACCCTGTATCTGTTGGCTGCCTGCCAACGAGAGGGCGCGGTGCATTGTTACTATTGTTCACCCTTGCCCCACCGCGCCCCTACCGAAACCGCCAGCCTTGCGCTGCCTGGTGCTTCCTGCGCGCTGGTGCTGGACTGATTTTTGTCATTGTATTTTCTCTTTTCCTCATTTTTTACTTGTTCAAGCTTTTCTTCTCTGCACAATAACCTCCTATTTGCACCTTTCCCTATGGCAAAGCCCATACCGGAAAAGCGGGATTTCCCTGTCTCTGCTTTTCGGTATGGGCTTTTGTAGTTCTTTTTATTTTCTGGGGTTACCGTGCGCGGCTCTGGCGGCGGTACTGGGTGGGGGTGCTGCCCATCGACTTTTGAACATCTTGGTAAAATAGTTCACATCCAGGATGCCCACCTGCTCCGCCACCACCGAGATATTCTGCTCGGTGGAGCTCAACAGATTGGCCGCGCGCTAGATGCGCTGCGTGTTGATAAAATCTGTCAGGGTGGTTCCGGTATCCTGCTTGAACAGGCTGGAGAGGTACGATGGGCTGATATAGTACATAGCGGCCAGGCTTTTGGGCGAAAGCTGATCCGACAAGTTCAGGTTGATCGTATTGATGACCTTTTGCACCAGCGGTGAATATTGCTGCAAAGAATACCGCCGCACATATGCGCAGTACTCTTTTACCATTGTCTGCACCAGCGGCCAGCTTTCCTCGTCCACCATGTTTTCGATCATCAGGGCATAACGGGAGGAAATCTCGTCAATGTAATACGGGTGGATGTTGCTGCGCTCAATGGCTTTGCGCAGCAGAGTGTTCATTACGGTCAGCATGATCTTGGTCTGGTACAGTGAGCCGAAAAAACGCCCGCCATAGGTAAAGCGTGCCATTTGCTGGCAGGCTTTCAGCGCAGCTTCGGTGTTGCCGCAAGCCGCCGCGTCCCAGATGGCATTTTCGTTGGCATAGCGCTGTTCAAGCATCTGGATCGGGATCTCCCGCTGGAACTCCGGTTCGGTAAAATAGCGCAGGTCAGTGGTAAAATGGAACGGCAGAAACTCTTTCTGCTGATCCAGGTGGAATTTCTCTTTGGGGAACATCATGGAAACAATTGCCACGATGGAAGCCTGGAAACCGCTGCCCGACAGAATCCGCACCCCGTTATAGTAGCTCTGTACAGCGTCATCGCCTTTCTCACCAATGTGACGGCGTGCCCAGCTGCGGGATTTTTCGCTGCGCTCGGCGGTGGCCCACGGGCCGATCATGAACACAGCGTTTTCTTCGTCTGGAATGCGGAACAGCGCAAACTGCAATTCAAAGGTGCCTTCGGCAAACAGCAGCGTGTTGGGCGGGGTGCTTTGCAGCAACAGGCTGCCGAATTCCTGCCAGTCAAAATAGGGGTCCAGCGCTTTGCGCAGGCCGTAATCAAACTGGTCCAGCCCATCAAAGGGCGGCGTTACCCGCATGCAGCGGATGTTGCTGGCGGAGGCCAGCCGGGTCAGAACGTCCAGTAAATCTGCTTGCATCAGGCACCTCGTTTCTCAGCGGCGGGCGGCGCTTCCGCGTGCCCACCGGGTAAAGGGGTTATTTTTTGCCCCGCGTGTTATCGTTGTTGCTTTTCCCGGCCAGGTAACGCATGATGGGCGGCATGCCCACGGCAAGCGCTACCAACACCGCCAACACAAGTGGGCTGGGGGCCTGGTGGTTAGGGTTGAACAACAGCTGAACGATCTGGTCCATGGCGGGTCGCCTTTCTTGTGTGCCGTATCGGCGTTAAAAAGTGTGACTTTACTGCTTCTAGTTTAACATGTCTGCGCGGAAATGGAAAGCAATTTTGCCGGAAATAATACCCAAAAGCAATAGCTGCTTTTCGGCATATTGTGCAGGTGCTACCCTGAAATTTTGCCAACATGCGCTGTTTCCCTGAATCCGCAGCAAGCCCCGCAGGCAAACAGCAGCCTGCGGGGCGGCGGAGGGAGGAGGTTTTTACAGGTAAATGATGCCGTTTTCGTCCGGTTTCATCGGCACGGCGATCATTGCGTCGATCATTGTCATGGCAATAGAAAATCCGCTCCAGCAGGTGACCAGGTAGAGCAAGCCCATCTTCCACTGTTTTTGCATAAAAGCGCTGGGCGCCAAATACCCCTAAGAAGGCACCACCGCAGGTAGGCCTTGCGGTTCACCGGCACTTTGGCCCGGTTAGCGTGGGCGGTCACAGCGCAGTCAATCAGCCGCCACAGGGGGCCGTGGCTAGCAGCTTCATCAGTGCGCAGTGCAGAGTTCTGGGTGGTTTCGGAAGCCATTTCCATTTGCTTTTCCAATGCAGGTACCTCACTGTAACAACGGGTGCGCCCGATGGACGGCGGCCCCGCGGGGAATGTGGTTCGGTTTGGGGTTATGCTTCGGCCATAGCCTTTGCCTTGATCTTGACAATCTCGTCCTGGATCTCGGCCATCTTTTCTTTGCTCAGCGGATAGAACTTCATGGCAATCAGGTTGCAGATCAAACCGATGGTGATCAGGCCGTATGCCAGGAACACAACGCCAACACGCAGCTGCGGGGTAACGATATCGCCCACGCTTGGGTTGTGGTCGGTAAAGCCGCAGGCAGCAAACACCAGACCGGCGATCATGGGAGCGAAAGAGGAAATCATCTTGTCCACAAAGCTGAACAGGGTGCCCATCAGACCGGGAACATACTTGCCGGAGCGGTATACTTCATAGTCGGCACAGTCGGCGGTCATGGGAATTACGATATTGCCGGAAATACCCTGGCAGCCGGCATACAGGATGCTGAATACAACATAGGTGATCAGGAAGGGGCCCCAGTTCAATGCACCGGTTTCGGGGTTGCTGGTCATTGTTGTGGGGTCGCCAACAATCCACAGGGCGGACAGGATAACGTTGCAGATAATGCCGCCGATGGAGCCAATGACCATGGCTTTTTTTTCTGGCCAAAGCGGGTGGCAACGATGGAGATAACCAGGAAGGTGAGGATGACGCTGGGGATGGTGGTAACGGCGGTCACGCTGCCCTGCAGTTTGATGGAACCGGCAATGCAGGCAAACATAGCAACGGCAACAGCGCTAGTTTTGGCAGTGGAGCCGAGCTTATCCGTGGAGGCGGACAGCACCAGCATCTGGATGGCGCGGTTGTTTTTCAGGGTATCCCAGTAGTCTTTCAGGCCGACCTTGATGGGTTTGCCAGTGCCAAAGAATTCCGGGCGGTCTTTGGGTGCAATGGAGATGACGGCGATCACGGTAAAGATGGCGGACATAATGGCGGTCATCATCCAGAATTCATGGAAGAACTGGGTAGAGGTATAGTTGCCAACATCAGCATACTTGTTGGCAATGTTGGCAACGACAATAGCCAGCACCGTAAACAGGATGGTATTGAACACGCCATCGAAAGAAGCGAACATGGGGCGCTGTTTGGGATCGTTGGTCATGCAGCTCTGGGCGCTCTTGGTAACAACGCACTGGCAGGTGTAGCCCAGGTAATAAACGCAGCAGAACGCAACAAAGAAAATAAAGCGGGCGGGGCCTTCCGGCAGTTTGTGGGTAAAGTGGAACATGATAAAGCTGGAAGCCGCCAGAATGATGTTGCCAATGACCATGAACGGGCGGTTTTTGCCGAACTTGCCGTTGGTTTTATCTACCATGTAGCCAATGAACGGGTCAGTTACGCCGTCCCAGATACGCATAGCCATGGTAAAGCTGGATGCCATGACCATGCCAACGCCAACAAAGCCCAGCAGATAAAAACTGACATAGTTCATGAACATCAGGTAAAGGTTGGTTGCGGTGTTGTTGAGCGCAAAGCCTGCAATGCGCCACAGGGGTACACGGTGGATGCCGTTTGTTTCGTAATCCTTGTCATAATACTTGTCGGGCAGGGTTCTTGTCTTCGTCATTTTTTTCTCCTTACTTGGGGTGTATCTGAAAGGCTGAAAATGCGGCCTGTTCAGGTACACTTTATGGAATTTCTTCCTCCGCTTGTCTGGAACGTTCCGGCACCCAGCCCCACACTGTTCACCGCAGTTCCACAACTTTGTGTCTATATTATGAACGTTCAGGAAGAATGGCGTTAGTAAATTTTACAGGTAAAACAGGAAAATCGGAGCATAAATTATGCAGGGGGAAGCGATGAGCAGGGAGAATTTGCAATGAGAAATTAGCAATTATAAGGTAAGAACCGGCGCTTTACTTAAAAGAATAAATAATAATGAATAAAGAATAATGGTGGTGGAGCGCGGCGCGGTGAACCGCTCAAAAATAGTAAGCTTGTTGCGTATCGGAAAGTATGTGATGGAACATGAAGCTGATTTGTGAGGGAACGATGCTTGCCATCGTCCCGTGGGCCTATCTGCATTGCAGCTTTCAAAATTGTATCATGCCGTACTCTACGATGGTGGTGCGGTCCCCAGGCCGGGCCGAATGCCAGGCACCACAATTATTCGCAGATTTTGCGGGTTTTCCCAAAAATCTACTAACGATACCGGCGGTTTTATGTGATAATAGAATCATCGAACACGCTACCCACCACGCCCGCGTCTTCGTCAACGGCGTGGAAGTGGCGCAGCACGAGGGCGGCTTCCTGCCCTTCGACGCAGTCGTCACCGACATCGTCCGCTACAACCAGTTCAACAAGCTCAGCGTCCTGCTGAACAACGAGCTGAACGAGCACATGCTGCCCGCCGGCAACACCACCGTCCTGTCCAACGGCAAGAAGATCGCCGCCCCTACTTTGATTTCTACAACTACGCCGGCATCCACCGCCCGGTCAAGCTGATGGCTCTGCCCACCGAGCGTATCCTCGACTACTCCGTGAAGCACCGCCTGACTGCCGAGGGCGCTGAGGTCGATTACACCGTCACCACCAACGGCGACCACGAAGTCACGAGCTGTACGACGGCACCACCAAGGTCGCTGAGGCCACCGGCGGAAGGAACCGGCACCCTCGTCGTCAAGGACGCAAAGCTGTGGAATGTGCACGCTGCTTACCTGTACAACTTCGTCATCCGCATCCACGACGGCAGCGCCGTGGTCGATGAATACACCGAGAAGGTCGGCATCCGTACCTTCGAAGTTAAGGATGGCCACTTCCTGCTCAACGGCAAACCGGTGTATCTGCGCGGTTTTGGCAAGCACGAAGATTCCGATATCCGTGGCCGCGGCCTCGACCTCGCCACCGTCAAGCGCGACTACGAGCTGATGAAGTGGATCGGCGCAAACTGCTTCCGCACCAGCCACTACCCCTATGCCGAAGAACTGTACCAGATGGCAGACGAAGAGGGCTTTTTGATCATTGACGAAGTGCCTGCCGTCGGCTTTATGCAGAGCACGATGAATTTCCTCGCTGCCAACCAGGGCAACGGCAAAAGAAGGGCTGTTCGAGAAGGAGACCACCCCGCAGCTGCTGGCACAACCACAAGGACGCGCTGACCGATATGATCGACCGGGACAAAAACCATCCCTCGGTCATCGCATGGAGCCTGCTCAACGAGCCTCAGTGCACCAGCGCGGGTACCGAGGCATACTTTAAGCCGCTGTTTGAGCTGGCTCACGAGCTTGACCCCCAGAAAGCGCCCCCGCACCTATGCCATCGTCATGATGAGCCTGCCCAACAACAGCAAGGGCCAGCAGTTTGCGGACTTCATCAGCCTGAATCGCTATTACGGCTGGTCGAGCGAGGCACGGCAGCTGCTAAGCCAAAAGCGCAGATAATACTTTGTGTATTATCGAGCATTTTGGCAACGCAGATGCCGTGCCACAGCCGCCGGAGCGGTGCTTAAGCCGTCAGGCGGGAATTGTGCGGTGTTGCCCAAGGGCGATAAATAACATTTCCTGCCTTTAACAGTTCAACACCTCCTCTCCTACGCGGGCACATCCTTTTGCGGTGTGCCCGCGATCTTGGATTCTATTGGAAATTAGCAATTCGAAATGGGAAATTAAGAATGGAAGGAACGCAAGGCGATTACAAGGATATAAAAGATGGCGCACTTTGCCTGATAGGATGTACAATACTATCCGTAGGGTGGGATGCCCCATCTCGCCGCTGAGGAACATAACTCATTTGTCAAAAACCCCAAAATCATCCGCATCAAAATCTCATACGCTTCCTGGACCGCCCCAATCCTCAATTTCTGATTACTAATTTCTCATTCCTGATTGTAATGCCTCCTACTTTTTCTCTCTATCCTAACTAAAAACCGAAAGGAGCTCTCCATGCCAAAAGCATCTGACAACATCAAGATTTACCGCAACCCCAATGGGCCGGTAGTGTCCACCGTTAACCGCAGGGTGTTGGAACAGGACGGCCTGACCTTCAAGGATATTGACGGCACCGGAACGCTGTCCCCCGTCAACGACTGGCGCAACAGCCCGGCCGAGCGCGCAGCGGCTTACGTTAAAACGTTGAGCGTGAAGGAAAAGATCGCCCAGCTGTTCATTTCGGACTGGCGGATGGCCAAGTACCCCATCACCGGCCCCATGGCGGACCTATATAAAGATATTGAGAAAAAGACTGACGAGACAGGCATTCTGGATGAGGGCGAATTCCGCGGCAAGACAATTTTCGGCGAGCAGTACTTGCCCGGCACCTCTCTCCTGCTCAAAGACTGGTTCAACCGCCATGTTATCCTGCGTGCCAACGCCACCCCCGCCGATTTGCCTGATTGGATGAACCAGGCGGATGCAGTGTGCGAGGAGTGCGAGCACTTTATCCCTGTGGCAGCGGCGTCCAACTCCCGCAACGAGAATGGCGAGCTGGTGTTCGGAATGAACGATGCGGGCGGCGTGCTGGCAACCTGGCCCGGTACCTTGGGCATTGCCGCCGCCGTTAAGGGCAGCAAAATTGATCTTGTGGACAAGTTTGCCGATACCATTCGCCGCGAATGGAACGCCTGCGGCCTGCGCAAAGGCTATATGTACATGGCGGACGCTGTGACCGACCCGCGCTGGCAGCGTACCTACGGTACTTTTGGCGAGGATCCGGCCCTGATCAGCGAGATTATGGCCCATATTATCCCCCGTATTCAGGGCAGCGACCATGGTGTGACCGAGGATGGCGTTGCGGTAACGACCAAACACTTCCCGGGCGGCGGCGCGCGCGAAAATGGCTTTGACCCCCATTACGCTGCGGGCCAGTGGAACGTGTACGCCACCCCCGGCAGCCTGGAAACCTACCACCTGCCGCCGTTTGCCGCGGCCGTCAAGGCGGGAACTTCTTCCATTATGCCGTATTATTCTAAGCCCGCAGCAGCAAAAAGTGCGGTGCAGCATGATCTAGCAGGCAATACCGTGGAAATGAAACCTTATGGCTTCGCCTACAACAAGTATTTTATCGATACCATGCTGCGCGGTCAGATGGGTTTTGACGGCTACATCAACTCCGATACCGGCATTGCCCACAACATGGCCTGGGGTGTTGAGATGCTGGATGTGCCGGAGCGCATCGGCTATGCCGTGGCCAATGCAGGCGTGGATATCATCAGCGGCCTGTTTGATAACGAAGCCGGCATGGAAGCCTACAACCGCGGCAAAAATGGTTATTATGAAACCCACCCTGTTCCGGAAGGCTTTACCAAAGAGGAACTGACCCTGACGGATGAAGCATTGGACCGTGCCGTGACCCGCACCCTGACGGAACTGTTTGCCCTGGGAATGTTTGAGAACCCCTACCGCGACCCGGACGAAGCCGCACGCATTGTGGCCACCCCCAGCGATTGGGAAGCCGCCGCGGATGCCCATCGCCGCAGCGTGGTGCTGTTGAAAAATGACGGTACCCTGCCCCTGACTGCCGACAAGCGCGCGAACAAAAAAATCTATGCCGAAGCATTTTTGAAAAACGCCGAGCACGCTGCGGATTCCACTGCCGCGCTGCGCAAAGAGCTGGCCGATACCTGCACCCTGGTGGATGACCCCGCCCAGGCGGATTTTGCCCTGCTGTTTGTCTCTCCCTCCTCCGGCGAATATTTTAACGCCACCCCCGGCTATCTGGAGCTGGATATCTGTGAGGACAAGACGGTCTGCAATGTAGATGCGAACGGAAAGCCGATGGCCGACACCCACACCGAAACCACGCTGCATGGGGGAAAACGGCTGACTGAGATTGCCGCATCGGTACACGCAAACGGCGGCAAGGTCATCACCAATGTGAACATAACGCTGGCCTGGCAGCTGGGCAATGTAGAGCCGTTGTGCGATGTGCTGCTGGCCGGGTTTGACACCTACCGTTCTGCTACGCTGGATGTGATTTTTGGCTGTTTTGCCCCCACCGGCAAGCTGCCCCTCACCCTGCCCCGCGGGGATGCCGTGCTGGCCGTGAACGCCGACGGCGTTTGCATCAGCCCCAACGATGTGCCCGGTTACGACAAAGATCGCTATATGCCCGATTTTCTCAAAGACGAAAACTGTAAAGCCTATGCTTACCGCGATGCTGCGGGAAATTATTATGAGTATGGATTTGGGTTGAAAGGATAAGCCTGTTGGCATTGCGGCAAGGCAAAACGACGTAAAGCGATTAGTAATTAGAAATTAGCGATGAGTAATTGAAATAAGGCAGGGCCCGGTGCGAAATTGCACTGGGCCCTGCCTTTTGCTTATGCTTAAAAGAATAAGTAATAATGAATAAAGAATAATGGTGGTGGACCGTGGCGCTCCCCGCCGCGGTCCACTATCATTATTCATTATTCTTTATAAAAATAGGGCCCGATGCCATTTTCGCACCAGGCCCTGCCCCATTTCAATTCCTAACTTCTCATTGCTAATTTCTAATTAAAATCAGCTCTCGCTTCCTCTTTCCTGATTTTCAGCACTACCATTACCACACAGTAGCACAACGCAAAGGCCCAGGCAACAGGGTTGGCAATACAGATGCCGAAATAGCCAAGCTTATATACGGCCAGCCACCCGCCCAAACTGCGGCCCAAAAAGTTCGCCCACGCCGGAAATAACGGCCTGGGTGCTGAATCCAAGGCCCTGCAGCGTGTTGCGGAAGATCATCAACAGTCCATGGAAGCAGAACAGCACACTGATCACGCTCAGGTATTCCAGTGCACCGGCGGTCACGGCGGGGTCGGCATCGCCCAGAACCAGCGCCACGGCAAAAGGCTTGCACAGATAAATAGCCACCCACGCCGCAGCGCAATAGCACAGCTGCACCAGGCAGCCATCCCGGATACCCTGTTTGATGCGGTCGGTACGGTGCGGACCATGGTTCTGTCCTACATAGGTAGCCATCGCCATGCCAACACTTTCCATCGGCAAGGTGAACATCTGGCGGATTTTTTCGCCCGCCGTCTGGGCCGCCACGGCCACGCTACCCATCAGGTTGATTGCGTCTTGCATAATGACCGCGCCGATGGCAGAAACCGAATATTCAAACCCCATCGGCAGCCCGATGTAGGCCAGCCGCTTGCAGTGCGGGGCGGAGAACTTCAGATTCTCGCGGGTGAAGTGGATGTCCTCTACGCGGGCAAAGAACCACCAGGTACACAGTATGCCGCTCAGCAGCTGGCTGGCCACCGTGGCGATGGCCGCACCATCCACCCCCATGCCGCAGGGCACAATCAACACCCAGTCCAGCACAATGTTCAATACGCTGGTCGCCAGCAGAAAGTAGAACGGATGGCGCGAATCCCCCAGGCTGCGCAGAACACTGGCCGAATAGTTGTACAATACGGTAGCCGGGATACCAATAAAAATAATGCGGATATACAGCACCGCGGCGTCAAAAATATCTTTTGGTGTATGAATCAGCTGCAACAACGGCGCGGCAAACAGGGTGGTAAGCACGGTAAGCACCACGCCGAGCACCACGCACAGCAATGCCCCATTGGAAAGATACCGGTGCAGGTTATCCCGGTTTTTGCCCCGAACGCCTCCGCTACCGGGATGCCGAACCCCACGCAGGCTCCCTGTACAAAGCCCAGGATCAAGAAGTTCAGCGAGTAGGTACTGCCCACCGCGGCCAGCGCCCGGTGCCCAGGCAGCGTCCCACAATTACGGTATCGGCAAAGCTGTACAGCTGTTGGAACAAGGTTCCCAGCACCAGCGGCAGCGCAAACATCAAAATGCGCACCAGCGGCCGCCCCGTTGTCAGGTCCGTTGTGCCGGACGCGCGTTTTTTCTCGTCTTTCATTGTTTTATAACTTTCTCCTCTTATCCTTGTTTTTAAACGGGAACATTATATCATATGGCCGGGCGAATGGAAATATATTTTCATTAGGAATGAGGAAGCCGCCATTTGAAGCGGAGCAAGGCACAATTATAAAGAATCATGAAGAAACATTCTCTTTTAACGTTTACTTTTCTCCTTCTTTCCTTTACGGTATAACGCTTTTGTAAGAAGTCCCGCCGCCTGCAAAGGGGCGTTTTATCAACCTTTAAGCTAATATGCTCTAACTCATATCATAAATGGAAAAAATCACCCTGTCCGGTATGCCGGAACCCATGCTGCAACCCCTGTATGCCCGCGCCAAGGAAAGCCAGACCTACAGCGCAATCCATGATGACACCGCCGTGCGGCTGGTGCAGCAGCTGGACTATAACTTTGACCTTGCCAGCAAGGATGCCGCCATGCACAACGGCGTGATTGCTCGCGCTCTGGTGCTGGACAAGCTGGTTTCTACCTGGCGCAGCACCCCGGCGCAGTGGTCAACATTACCTGCAGAGCATCTCCTTGCTTCTTGCATATTTTTTATAATGCAGCAAACCCAATATTTTCTGAGTGACACACCGCGCCACGGTCCATCAACACTATTCTTTATTTTTTACATTATTCACTCAAAAAGCAGGGCTCGGTGCCATTTCCGCACCGGGCCCTGCTCTATTTCCAATTCCTAATTTCTCATTGCTAATTCCTAATTGAAAAAGCCCCTAATTTAGTTTTCCGCTTCCACCCTGTGCGTCATACAGCTCTTATAACTGTTTTCCAGGGCGGTGTCCACTTTGCGGTAGTTGCGGCGGGCAATGGCGGTGAACAGAACATCCACCATGCACATCTGGGCAATGCGGCTGCTCATTGCACCGCTGCGGTGGCTGATTTCCGGCGATGATGTGTACAAACACAGGTCCGCAGCCTGGGCCAGGGGCTGTTGTCGAACCGGGTCAGCGCAATAGTGGTGCCTCCCCGGGCGGCGGCCAGGTGCAGGCACTCCATCACCTCGCGGGTGGTACCGGAGTTGGATACAAAAATGCCCACATCCTTTGGCCCCATAGTTGCAGCATAAGTAAGCTGAATGTGCAGATCCTGCGCATAACAGGCGGACTTGCCAATGCGGATCAACTTATAATACAGGTCCTGCGCTACCAGCGACGATGCATTCCCTCCGAACAGCCGCACACTGTCCGCCTGGATGATTTTCCCCGCGGCACGCTCCACAATGGCGGGATCCAGCAGCTTCATTGTGTCCTCAATAGCGCAGATGCTGCTGGTTTTCACCGCGTCCGCCATCTCAGTGATGGTGTTATAGTCCCGGATATCAGTAAAGAATCCGCTGCTCTCCCGCTGGGCAGTGGGAGCGTTGGTCTCGTTCAGCTCGTTGAACAGGGCTTTTTCATATCCTTCAAGCCGTCAAAGCCGATGTGCTTGCACAGCCGCACCCAGGCCACCTGAGTGGTATCGGCTTGTTTGGCCAGCTTGGCAATGGGCAGCACAAACACGCTGTCCACATGGCTTAAAAAAAGAAGGACGCTGCCTTTTTTCGGAATCATTCAAATCATCATACAAGTCCCGCACACGGATTTCGATGCTGGTCATGGATGGTCCCCCTTTCCGGTTATTGGCTGATTTTACCCATCACAACGGGGTGTGCAGCACCGGTTGCTCCGGGGGCGTTGTTGGGCTGGCCGTACATGGCTTCGTTCGCCAGCACGGCAAAGGCCACAGCCTCCTTCGCGTTGCTGTCCAAACCAAGCTGCTCGTTGGTCATCACCTCGCAGCCGGGCAGACAGTCGGCAATATGGGCCAGCAGCGTGGGGTTCATGCTGCCGCCCCCGCCCACGATCATCCGGTCCGGCTTGACGGGGCAGTAATCCCGCACGCCCGCGCTGATGCACTCCGCCGTAAAGCGGGTGGCGGTGGCCAGCACATCCCCCAGCGGCACATCCAGCTCGTTGGCTTTCTTCAGCAGCTGTTCCACATAGGCATCACCGTACATTTCGCGGCCGGTAGTTTTGGGCGGGGTGCGCTTCAGGTATTCGTCCTGCATCATCCAGGCTAACAGGGCGGGGTTGACCTGAGCGGCAGCAGCCATTTTGCCGCCGTCATCATAGCGGGCTTTTCCGTTCGTCATGCGGGCGGCAAGGGCATCGATCACCATGTTGCCCGGCCCGGTATCAAAGGCCAGCACACCGTTCAAGCCCGCACCGCGGGGCAAAAGCGCGATGTTGCCAATACCGCCAATGTTCTGCAATGCCACATTGCGCTGCGGGTCCTGGTAAAGCAGATACTCGGTATACGGCACCAGCGGCGCACCAAGGCCGCCTGCAGCCATATCCCGTACGCGGAAATCGCTCACCACGGGGCAGCCCAGCGCTTCCACGATCATTGAAGCTTCGCCGATTTGCAGGGTGCCGCGCACTTTGTAGCCCAGGTAGTCCTGCTCCACCGGGGCATGGAACACCGTCTGCCCATGGCTACCCACAAAGGCAACATTCCGCGGGTCCACGCCCGCCTGCGCGCAGACTGCCAGGCAGGCGTCTGCGCTGAGCTTGCCCAGCAAAAAGTTCATTAGGCAAAGTTCCTCGCTGCCGCCAAAGTTCCCTGCCGCCACCTGTAAAATGCGGCTGCGCACAGCATCGGTGAACGGCAGCGTGACAAACGCCATCTGGCGCACGTGGGTGTTGGTGCTGCACCCGCTGATTTCTACCAGCACAGCGTCAATGCCATCAGCCGAAGTACCGCTCATCAGGCCGATTGCCAGTTTTTTTGCCTCTGCATCTTTGCACAACATTGTCATGCTCCACCCTTTCGTTCAGAGGGGTACTGCAAAACCTTAGGGCAACACCGCACAATTCCCGCCTTACGGCTTAAGCACCGCTCCGGCAGCTGCGGCACGGCATCTGCGTTGCCAAAATGCTCGATAATGTCGGGTTGCGGTACCCGCATCGTGCTTCGGGGGCAAAAGCCCCTCGCACTCTGCGACCGCTGCCCCTGCTTCGGTTCGCGGTTTCCGCCACTGGCGGCGCTCACCTTTGCAGCATCCAGTATTATCTGCGCTTTTGGCTTAGCATCTGCCGCACCTCGCTCGCCGTATCGGCACTTAGAATTATGCGGTATTGCCTTAGAAATTTTGTACAAAAATACTCTCAACTTTTTTGAAACAAAATTTCTAAAGCCCCCTTTTCTTTTTATTATAACGCGAATATAATGAACATATCAAGTCATTATTTTGCCATATCGCGGAGCAAAAAATCTTTTTCTCTCGTTTATTCTTTGCATCGTGCAATTTGGTAAGCTTTTCTGATATAAAATTTCACAGCGTTTACCGCAACAGGAGGTTTCCCCATGGTTCTGAATGGTCTTGACCACCTGGCTGACGCCGCGCCCTGGCTGAAAGGGCGGCGGCTCGGCCTGATCACCTCGACATCCGGCGTAACTCGGATGCTGACATCCGGCATTGATGCCATCCACGCGCAGTTCCCGCTGACAGCGCTGTTCGGCCCGGAGCACGGCGTACGCGGCGACCATGACGCCGGTGCTACCGTGGAAACCTACACCGATCCCGCCACCAGACTGCCGGTGTACAGCCTGTACCGCAAGGATTCCCAGCACATGACGCCGGAGATGCTGGACCTGGTAGATACCGTGATCTATGATATCCAGGATATCGGCGCGCGGTTTTATACTTACATTTCCACCCTGCTGTATGTGATGCGGGACTGCGCCGCTGCGGGCAAAGAACTGGTAGTGCTGGACCGCATCAATCCCCTGGGCGGCAAGGTGGAGGGCGGTTTGTTGCAGCCCGGTTTTGAAAGCTTTGTGGGGGCCTATCCCCTTACAACCCGGTACGGCCTGACCCCCGGTGAATTTGCCCGCCTTGCCAACGAGGAACAGCACATTGGCTGCCAGCTGCATGTGCTGCCAGTGCTGGGCTGGAAACGGGAGATGCTCTTTCCCGAAACAGGGCTGTACTGGATGATGCCCAGCCCGGCCATTCCCAACTTTGAAACCGCGCTGCTCTACCCCGGCACCTGCCTGACCGAGGCCACCAACATTTCGGAAGGGCGCGGAACCTCGGCCCCGTTCGAATTGATCGGCGCACCGTTCATCAACGGTGCGGCATTGGCTGACCGGATGAACGCTAAAAAGCTGCCGGGCGTAATTTTTACCGCGGCTTACTTTACGCCCAGTGCTTCCAAACATGCAGGCAGGCGCTGCGAGGGCGTACACATCCACCTGACCGACACCAAAGCATATGACACCATCCGCACCGGCACCGCCCTGCTGTATGCCATCCGCGAGATATACCCCAACGATTTTGCCCTGCGCCAGCCCGAAGACGAAAAAGCCCTGCTGCCCATCAACCGCCTAACCGGCAGCGATGTACTTGCCCACGATTGGCCGGACTTTGACGCGCTGATGGAACGCTGGGAGAACGAGGCAAAAGCGTTTGATGAAAGGGCAGCGTTTGCGAGAATGTACGAATGATAAGTTAGGAGTTTTGCGGCATCACAAGGTTGAAGCTGGACGAATTAGGAATTAGCAATGGGCAATTAAAAAGAATAAAGGCAATACCGCATAATTCTAACTCCTCCCTCCTAACTAAAAAATTTTCCTCATAATCAGAAGGAGCCTAAACATGACAGACCTTGAACGTATCGGCCAGCGCCTTGTCACTGGCTTTCCCGGAACCGCCCTCACACCGGAGCTGGTGCAGGTGGTCAAAGAATATAAGATCGGCAACATCATCCTTTTCCGCGAAAACATTGCCAGCGCGGACCAGCTGCGGACCCTGTGCGCTGACCTGCAAACCCTCATCCGCAGCGAAACCGGCCACGACGCTTTTATCATGATTGATCAAGAGGGCGGCGCTGTGACCCGCCTGCCGGAAAGCTGCATCAATGTACCAGGCTCCATGGCGCTGGCCGCCACCGGTGACCCCTGAAACCACCTATCTGGCCGGCAAGCTGACCGGCGAAGAGCTGCGCAGTCTGGGCGTCAACTTTAACCTGGCCCCCAGCGTGGATGTCAACTGCCACCCTGCCAACCCCATCATCGGGGTGCGCAGTTATGGCGATACCCCCCCGCCACCGTGGCCAAGTATGCCGCCGGTATGATCCGCGGCCTGCAGGATGGCGGCGTGCTCTGCCTGGCCAAACATTTCCCCGGCCACGGCGATACTTCGCTGGACAGCCACCTCACCCCTGCCCTGTGTAGACAAGCCCCGCGATGAACTGGAACGGATGGAGCTGGCTCCCTTCCGCGCTGCCATTGCCGACGGCGTACCCGCCATCATGACGGCGCACATCCTGTTCCCCGCGCTGGATGACAGCGGTGTGCCCGCCACCATGTCCCGCCGCATCGTCACCGGCCTGCTGCGCGGCGAAATGAGCTTTACCGGCCTTGTCACCAGCGACTGCATGGAGATGCAGGCTGTGCAGAAGTTCTTTGGTTCGGTCAACGGCGTGCTGGCCGCCATGAACGCCGGGGTGGATCTGGTGTTGCTTTCCCACACCACCCTGCTTTCCGGCGAAGCCGCCAAGGCTGCCGCCGAAGCTTTGCAGTCCGGCAAACTGGACCGCAAAGAGATGGAAGAAAGTGTGGACCGCATTCTGGCCGCTAAGGCCAAGCTGGCCGCCGTGCCCGCCGCCGCGTTTGATGCTGACCAGGCCGCCGCCCTGAATGACAAGCTGCTGCGCGCCACCATTACCGAAGTGCATGTACCCAAAGCAGGCCGCCCTAACGTGGGCGGGCACCCACTGTGCCCGGGCTGCCAGGTCTACCGCACCGGCCTTGTGGGCAACGTGGTGGATGATGTACAGCAAAGCTTTCCCGTTATGATGGCTAAAGCGCTGGGTGGGGACGGCTTTACCACCCCCATTGATCCCAGTGAGGATGAAATTTACGAGTGGGTGCGCCGCGCCGAAAGCTACACCAGTATCGTGATCGGCACCTATAACGGCCATCTGCACCCGCAGCAGCTGGAGCTGACCAAGGCCTTGGCTGAGCACAGCGGCAAGCCCGTTATTGTGGTGGCGCTGCGCAACCCGTATGACCTCTTCCCCCTGCCGGAAACTATCTATACCCTTGCCGCGTATGAATACACCGCCCGCAGCACTGCCGCCGTGGCGGATGTTCTGCTGGGCCGCCATGCCGCAACAGGCCGCCTGCCCATTGCCACGCCGGAACAGGAGGCCCAATGATGCCCTACTATGTTGGCATTGACGGCGGCGGAACCAAAACCTCCGTGGAGCTGCGCACCCGCGGTTCCGCAGCCCACAGCCGCGCTGTGTTTGGCCCCCTGAACTGCAACAGCGACCGCACCGCTGCCGCCAAAACCCTGACCGATACGCTGGCCTGGCTAGCTGCCCAACCGGAAGGGCTGGCCGGGTGCGATGGGCTTTGCATCGGCAGCGCAGGTATCAGCAACCCGGATGCTTACAACTTTATTCAGGATATCATCCGCGCAGGCGGCTACACTGGCCCGCTGCAAATCGTTGGCGACCAGGTCACGGCGCTGGCCGGTGCCTTGGGCCAGCCGGTGGGCACTGTGCTGATTGCAGGCACTGGTTCCATCTGTTACGCCCGCACGGCCGATGGCCGCGAAGCCCGCAGCGGCGGCTGGGGACATCTGATCGACGACGAGGGCAGTGCCTATGCACTCGGACGGGATATTCTGCGCGCCGTGGTGCGCGCTGCCGATGGCCGTGCCCCCGCCACAGCTCTGACGGAGCTGGTCGCCCAGCGCCTGGGTGCGCCAGGCGTGCAGCCGGTTATCCGCTTCACCTATGCCCCCACCACAACCAAAAAGGAAATTGCCACCCTGGCCCCCTGCTGGACCCTGCCTTGCAGCAGGGCGATGCCGCGGCGCAGGCCATTATTGCCCATGCCGCTGATGAACTGACCCTGATGGCTGCCGCCGCCATGCAGCCCCCTTGGTTTGCAGACCGGCAGTATGGCCCTGCTTGGCAGTGTGCTGCAAAAAAATGAAACCCTGCGTGCCGCTGTTATCACCCGCCTGACTGCCCAGTTCCCCATCCTCACCTTCCCCGAACCCGTTGGCGATGCCGCGGATGGGGCAGCGGTTATGGCGGAAAATAGTTAGGGCAACACCGCACAATTCCCGCCTTGCGGCTTAAGCACTGCTCCGGCAGCTGCGGCACGGCATCTGCGTTGCCAAAATGCTCGATAATGTCGGGTTGCGGTACCCGCATCGTGCTTCGGGGGCAAAAGCCCCTCGCACTCTGCGACCGCTGCCCCTGCTTCGGTTCGCTGTTTCTGCCACTGGCGGCGCTCACCTTTGCAGCATCCAGTATTATCTGCGCTTTTGGCTTGGCATCTGCCGCACCTCGCTCGCCGTATCGGCACTTAGAATTATGCGGTATTGCCCTAACTTACTTCTTGCTACTAATATCCACACACCCAAATTGGAGGTTTTCCCATGCCTGATATGCTTGTTAAACTGTATAACCTGCCTGATGAAGCCCCAGCCTTGGCGCGGAGCCACGCGTTTGGGGTCGAGATCCGCCGTGCCATGGCGCCGGACCGTCAGCGCGTGCTGGATTGGGTGCGCACCCACTCTGGCGACTGCGCTGCCGGTGAATGCGCTGTCAGTTTTGCCCATACGCCCATTGGCTGCTGGATCGCCACCCGCGGCAGCGAGATCGTGGGTTACGCCTGTTACGATGCCACCGCGCCGGACTTTTTCGGTCCCACCCGTGTGCTGGACAGTGAGCAGGGCCACGGTGTGGGCACTGCCCTGCTGCTGCGCTGTCTGACTGCCATGCGGGAATACGGGTACGGCTATGCCATCATTGGCAGCGTTGGCCCGGTGGAATTCTATCAGAAAACCTGCAATGCCACCGTTATTCCAGATTCCGACCCCGGAATTTATAAAGATTTTTTGCGCGGAATGGAAAAAAGAGCGGAAAAGCATTGATAATTAGCAATGAGTAATTAGGGCAACACCGCACAATTCCCGCCTTGCGGCTTAAGCACCGCTCCGGCAGCTGCGGCACGGCATCTGCGTTGCCAAAATGCTCGATAATGTCGGGTTGCGGTATCCGCATCGTGCTTCGGGGGCAAAAGCCCCTCGCACTCTGCGACCGCTGCCCCTGCTTCTGTTCGCTGTTTCCGCCACTGGCGGCGCTCACCTTTGCAGCATCCAGTATTATCTGCGCTTTTGGCTTGGCATCTGCCGCACCTCGCTCGCCGTATCGGCACTTAGAATTATGCGGTATTGCCTTAGAAATTGAATGTAAGGCAGTGTCCGGTGCGAGATTTGCACCGGGCGCTGCCTTTTTATGTTCGAATTCCATTTGTTTGCAGCGTCCGCCGTGTATTTCAACGTTTCTCCCCGGCGCGATGAGGGCATCGCACCCTACAGGATATTTTGTTGTTTACCACACATTTTCAAGCAACAGCGAACCTAATATTTCCTGAGCGGCGCAGCGCGCCGCGGTCCACCACAATTATTATTTATTATTTATTCTCTATTCATTAAAATTCATTAAGCGCTCCCCCAACTCCTACCTCCTCCCTCCTAACTCCTAACTAAAAATTCCCGGCCGTTCCTTGGAGGAGAAACGGCCGGGGTGAAGGGGAAGATATGATGTAGAGAGGAAACGTTACATGAAATTCAGCGCAAAAGCTTTTGCTTTACATATCAGCCAGCAATGCTCTTGTACTGCTCATTGACTTCCTTGGTCCAGTCAGCGCCGCCCATGTCGTTCCAGCTCTGCTTAAAGCTTTCCCAATCGGCTTCGGTCTTCTGGCCCATGATGTACTCAATGATGAAGGAAGTTGCGGTATCGGACAGCGTGGAGGAAGCGCGCTGCTCAGTAGCGGTTGCACCGCCGTAGAAGTAGTTGGTCTCATAGAAACCTGTCTCGCGTGCGGTCAGGCCAATGTCAATACCCATGCCCTTTTCCAGGCGGCTCTTGTACTGGCCCCAGGAGGTGCCGCGGTTTTCAGAGTTGTTGCCGTTGGTCAGCCAGTCATCCATATAGTCGTACATGACTTTCTCGTACTCGACCTTCAGAGAATCGCGATCCTTTGCCTCATAAGCTGCCCAGATTTCGGGGCGGTAGGTTGCCCAAGGTACCGGGAAGTAGATGTAAACCGGCAGATAGAAAATGGATGCGCCGTTCTCGGCTTTATCCAGACCATTGAAGATGGTCTTATCGGTCGCGCAGTTTTCGTTGACAGCCATGCCCAGGTTGATCAGCTTGACAAGAGCTTCTTCTGCGTGTTCGGGGGCGTTCTTGGTAACAACGTTAAAGAATTGGATGGAAGCCTGGTTCATAGCGGGCTTTGCACTGCCGCCCAGGTTTGGCAGGTTGATTTCTTTCCAGTCGGCGTCGGGGTTGGCATCCTTGTTCTGGTTCAGCGGCCATGCGGGGATGTAGTAGGTACCAAAGGTAGCGCCAACCTGGTCAGAGGTAACGCGCTCGGTGAACTGGTCAGAGTTCCAGGTTGCAAAGTCGGGTGCCAGAGCACCGCGGTCATACAGGTCTTTCAGGCCGTTCAGAGCATCGACCATCTCGTCCTGAACGATACCGTTGACGAGCTCGCCATCGCGCATGATCCACTTGTTGGGGTATGCACCGTAAGCCTGGAAGTAAGCGGCCAGAGCAAAGTTGGTGTTCAGCACGCTGGAAGTGGAGCCGAGGCCTGCGGTATCCTTGCCGCCGTTGACGGTGGGGCCGTACTCAGCAAACTTGACCAACATATCGTTCATTTCCTGCACATTGGTGGGTTCGCTCAGCCCCAGGGCATCCAGCCAGTCAGAACGGTAGTACAAACCGGCAACGCCTTCGGTCGGGTCCAGTGCAGCGGGAATGCCATACAGCTTGCCATCGCGGGAAGCATACTGCATGGGGGCTTCGCCCAGCATGTTCAGAATGTTTTTCACATCGTCGCTTGCATCGTTATTGTAAGCGTCGGTCAGATCACGCAGATAATCGCTATCCAGGAATTCATAGAAGTTTTCGCTGTCCAGCATGACGATATCAGGAAGCTCGCCGGAGCGAACTGGAGAGCTAGACGCTCGGAAAGCTGATCGTTGGGAACCATCCACAGGGAGTTCAGTTCAATGTTCAGGTAGTCTTTTGCCAACTGGACCAGAGCGTTGGTTTCGGGGGTGGTGCCGTCTTTCACGCTGCTGTCGGCGTCCCAGCCAACGCAAACATTCAGAGTAACAGTCTCATCGAACGGCGTCATCCATTCCAGGCCTTCGGGCAGGTCAGCAGCAGGTTTTGCTGCGGTGGTGGCGGAGGAAACAGCGGTGGAATCAGATGCTGCGGTTGCGGTGCTGGATGCTACAGCAGAAGAGCTGCCGCCGCAAGCGGAAAGGGCAAGTGAAAGTGACATGGCTGCTGCCATCGCGGCAGCGCTGCGTTTCGTAGACTTTTTCAAAGTGGTCCCTCCTTTTGATTTGGTTAGGGGCAAACCGGGAAGCAGCATGTGGTGGTATGTTCGGCTTCCCTGCCCTCCCTGTCATTCCGTACAAAAACTAGCGCGCTTCGTATAATCTTATTGTACTCACTGCAAGTGTCATTTTCAATCAATAGAAATTGACATGGAATGCTGTTCTGTTTACATTTCAGTTAGGGCAACACCGCACAATTCCCGCCTTACGGCTTAAGCACCGCTTCGGCGGCTGCGGCACTTAGAATTATGTGGTATTGCCCTAATTCTTCCGCGCCGGGCTTTCATCCCCACTGCCAACTCCTAACTCCTCCCGCCTAACTTCTAACTTTTATTTTCGCTCTCAAAATACTGCCTCGGCGTTACCCCAGTGTTGCGTTTGAAGAACAGGATGAACGCCGACGGCGAGGCAAAACCGGTACGTTCGGCCACATTTTTGACCAGTTCCCCTGGGCGATCAATTTCTTCGCGTGCTGCAATTTGGCCTCGTCGATCTGGTCGGAAAGCTTTTTGCCGGTATTGATGCGGTAAAAGCGGGACAGATACGACGGGTTGAAGCCGGTCATGCGGGCAAGGGCAGTCAGGGAAAGGTCATAGTTTTCCACGTTGTCCTCAATATAACGGTTGATCCGCTTGATGATGGCCTGGGTGCTGTGGGTTTCGTTTTCCTCGCGCTGGCGGCAGGTTTCGGCGCACAGGTCGGTAAAGCAGTGCAGCATTTCCAGCTGGGTAGCGGCACCGCTGCGCAGGTAGGCGTTAAACAGGTCAAAGCAGGCCGTATCGCGGGCGGGCTCTTCTCCCAGCTGTTCGGCAAAAATTTCCCGCCGCACGTTCAGCAGCAGGGTGAAGAGCAGCAGCTGCTGTTCGCTGTCCAGTTGGGGCGGTTCGGCAGCATCGAAAAATATTGTCTGCATCATGGTGCATACAGTATCCGCAGTGCCTGTGCGCATCAACTGGTCCAACTGCTGCAACAGTGCCGAAAACTGGAATTGGTTCTGGATGGAAGCGCTTCCGGTGCCCAGCAGCAGATCCGCGTAAGTATTTTCATCCACGATCAGCAGGCGGCCGGCGCTCTGGTCCACCATGCGGTAGATGCGGTTCAGCAGGCTGTACTGCTCGGCCAGATTCTCAAACGGTCCGGCGTTGCCAACCACCACGCTGACCGGGCAGTTGGCGGTATCGCTCAACTGCTGCTGCAACGCTTCAAACACAGCATACAGATAATTGGTTGCAGGCGGGTTTTCCGGCGCAGCACCCTGCAGAAACCACACAAAGGTTCCGCTTTCCGGCATCAGGGATTCAAACACCAGCTGCGGGAACTGCGCGGCCAGGATGTTATCCGCCAGCATCAGGCTTTGCAGATGCTCCGTTGCCTCGGCTGCGGTATCTTTGCCCAGAACCATGGCCACGGGGCGGGTGGGGTCCAGCGTCATCTCCAGATTGGGCAGGCTATGCTGGATCTGCTGCCAGCTGCCGCCGCCACGCACAAAACCTTCCAGCGCAGCGCGCTGCAAAAAGCCCTGCATGCGGGCATAACGGCGCTGCATTTCTCCCTGCTCCAGCTCGGCGCGTGCTTCGGCTGCGCACTGAGCAATCTCCTGATCGATCTTGTTCAGTACCACCTCGTCGCCTTCCATTTTGAGCAGATACCCATGGTACAGCGGCGATTTGGACGCCTGATGGATAAACTGGAAATCATCAAAGCCACTCAAAAACACGAAATGGATGTGCGGCCACAGCGCTTCCGTTTCCCGCTGCAAAGTCAGGCCGTCCATATCCGGCATGCGGATGTCAGACAACACCACATCCACCTTGTTGTTTTGCAGAATGGATAACGCGTGCAGGCCGGAAAAGCTTTTCAGCACGATCACATCACCGCCGTACCGGCCCTCAAACTGGCTGGCAAGGCCCTCTACAATATTTGGTTCATCATCCACAAGCAACAGTGTCTGCATGGCTGGTTTCCTCCTTTTGTGGCTGCCCGTTTTGCTGTTCGGTGTTCAGCGAGTGAGCGGGATGCAACGGCAACCGCAGGCTGACCCCAAAGCCGCCCAGCGTGCCATGGCTCACCTGCAAGTCACCACCCTGCATCTGCATACGCAGCTTTACGTTTTTCAGGGCGGTGCACTCGGCCTTGCGGTCAGTGCTGTTCAAGTACTGGGTCAGTTTTTCCAGCTCGGCATCTGGGCAGCTGCCGTTATTTTCAACATAAATATTCAAAAATTCAGGTTCCATCTTAAACCGCAGCTGGATCAGACCGTTCTCCATTTTTTCCACGCCGTGGTTATATGCGTTCTCGAACAGGGGCTGTAAAATAAAGCGCGGCACGGCAAGTTCGCGGTAAGGTTTCGGCAGGGGCTGCAGCTGCACCGTGATGCGGTCACCAAAGCGGATGGTCTGTATCTCGGTATAATCCACAATGTTCTGGTACTCCATCGCCAGGGTAACAACCGGCTGGGCGCTGCGGGTAATATAGCGGTAGTAAGAGCTTAATTTCAGGCTCATCTCGGCAATGCCGTCGGTGTCCTCCATTTTGGCCATTCGGTACAAATGGTAAAAGCTGTTGTACAAAAAGTGCGGATTGATCTGCGCCTGTAAGTATTTGATCTCGGACTGATAAGCGAGCTCTTTATTATGATATGCCTGTTCCAGCGTGGCCTGCAGCTGGCTGCCCAGCTGGGCAAAAGCGTAATGCAAAAAGTCCATATCATTGCTGATGGCAGGCCCGCCGTTGGGGTCCGGCAGTAGCATCCCGGTCTGCTCCATTGTTTGCAGCTGTTTGGCGATTTGGCGGAACGGCTTTGTGATGAGCCGCCAGACCAAAAACAGAAAGATTCCTACCGCCAGCAGCATAATTATCGTCTGCACGCCGATCCACACTGCAAAGGAGGCTGTTACTTCCCGCAGTGCATCGGTTCCAGCGTAACTGGCAGTCCACAAGCTCCACGAACCAACAGGCTGCACGATGCGCAGATATTCAGCAGCATCCACTTTGGTTTCCGTGCTACCGGTGAATTCATTCAACACGGCATCCTGAATATCCACCACCAGGGCGGCGGGGGCTGATGCGCTGCCGGGGCTGCGCACCGTAAAGATGTTGCTGCCGTCCGTACAATAGATGGCCGTGGTCTGGCCGTTTTCCGCATATTGGCTGCACAGGCGGGTCAGTGCGGCGGTGGAAAGTTCCGCCCACACCAATGCGGTGGATGTTTTATTGTTGAAACTTGTGGCGTCCGATACCAGATACAGCCGCCCGCCCACCGTCAGCACAGCACTGTGGCCGGGCGCAGCGTAATATGCTTCAATCAGCTGCTGCTCCAGGGCGGTGGGGTCGTTGTACGTGCCGGAAGAATGAATGGTTTTATTCAGCGAGGGAAAATACGCTGTGGTAGATTGGATCAGACTACTGGTATTCTGCATGGTGTATACCTGCTCTGTCATACGCAGGATGGAATCATACAGCGCGGGAAAGCTGGCCTGCCGCGGAGTAAGGGTCAGCCGCAGGGTGACAGAACGGGTCAGGGTATATTTCATCTGGGTGCGGATGCGCAGCAGCTCCGTGTTCAGCTGATCGGTAAAATCCGCAGCCTGGGCAGTGTAGGCGGCTTGCCAGTCCTGCATAGCACTGCGGCGCAGGCGCAGGGTAACGGTAATGCCGGCAGTGTAAACCGCCAGCACCGAAACTAGAAAGATGCTGATAAGCCTGCGGGACAAATTGAAGGAAAGCTGCGGGGTGCGGTCCTGCGGCATGGGGCGGGCCTCCTTTGAACAAAATTCATGCGTTTTTACCATTATAGACGATTTTACCCACTTTGCAACATAACGAATTGTTGATATCGCATCATCAATTCTTTATAATGCCTTGCAGAAAGCCCCAAAACCCGTATGATGGAAGCATGAAACAACGCCGGGCCGCCCGCTGCCCCGGCAAAAACCGAGCCAAACGGAAACCCAGGAAAAGAGAGAAGGAGGCGCCCCATGCTGAACGATGCCCAGAACCGCAAACTGATCGGCAAACTAAAGCGCGCGCTGGAAGTGTTTGAACCCTATGTGTTCACCAAAATCGCCCAGCTGCCCTATACGATGTACGAAACTGCCGACCGGCTGGAGACTGTGCCGGATGCCACCCTGGCCGCTGTGCCCGAAACCCGCCCCACCGGCAAAACCTGGGGTGGTGAGGGCCGTTACTGCTGGTTTTTGACCCAGTATACCCCACCGAATGAGCTGGCCGGGCAGCCGCTTTACCTGTACCCGGAGCTTGGCGGGTACGAGGCCATGTTGTGGGTGAACGGCGAACCCTATGGTACCTTTGCCACCAAAATTGTCGTGACCCGCCATGGCAACCATTATTGCGACTGCTTTACCCGCGCTGCCGTTCCGGGCACCCCGGTGCAGCTAGCCATTGAATTTTATGCCGGGCATTATGTCATTGGCGAGCAGCCGTTTGAGGAACGCCCCCACCGGGATTTTCGGTTTACTGCGGACAAAATTTCTGTCTGCACCAAAAACCAGGATGTGCTGGACTTTATTCTTGACCTGCGGGTCCTGCTGCAGCTGGTGGAGAAACTGCCGGAAACTTCTTTCCGCCGCGCAGAGATTTTGAACGTATTAACGCAGGTGCATCAGGTGCTGTACTATGACCCAACGGCCACTGATGCTGAGACCTGGCACACCAGCCTGGCCGCAGCACGCCGCGTGATGGCCCCCGCCCTGGCCCAAAAAAAAACGGTGGCAGCGCCCCCACTGCGGACCTTGTGGGCCACAGCCATATTGATACCGCCTGGCTTTGGCCGATGGACGAAACGATCAAAAAGATTGCCCGCACCGCAGCCAACCAGTTCAACCTGCTGGACCAGTACCCCGAGTATCGGTTCATCCAGAGCGCTGCCTACCACACCTGGCTGATGGAACAGCACTACCCGCAGGTATTCCGCCAGCTGCAAAAGCGGGTGGCCGATGGCCGGTTTGAGCTGAACGGCGCGGTCTGGGTGGAATGCGACTGCAACATTCCCTCCGGCGAAAGCCTTGTCCGCCAGTTTTTGTGGGGCACCCGGTACATCCGGGATAAGTTCGGCAAGGAGCAGCGGGTATTCTGGCTGCCGGATACCTTTGGCTACAGCGCCGCCCTGCCACAGATTATGCAGGGTTTTGGCGTGACCGGATTTTTGACCACCAAGCTTGCCTGGAACGATACCAACCGCTTCCCCTATGAAACCTTTGTCTGGAAAGGCATCGATGGTTCCAGCGTGGTAGCACACTTTTTTGTAATCGATACCTGGCCCGACCCGGCTGGGCTGCTGGAACGCATTGAGGGGATTGGCTACAAGGACCACATTGCCCGCAAGCAGGCGTTCCCGGAGCGGCTGGTGGCCTTTGGCTATGGCGATGGCGGCGGCGGACCGCAGTTTGAGATGATCGAAGCCGCCCGCCGCCTGCAGGATCTGGAGGGCTGCCCCAAGGTCGAATATACCTCCGCCGATGCCTTTGTGCAAAAGCTCGAAGCTGCCGCCCCTACCCTGCCTGTGTATGACGGTGAGCTGTATCTGGAGCTGCACCGCGGCACCCTGACGGCCAAGCAGCAGATCAAAAGAACAACCGCATGGCGGAAAACCTGCTGCGCATGTTGGAACTCTGCCTGACCCGCAGCGCTGTTGCCACCCACACCCCTGCGGACGGCACTGCCCTGCGCCCGCTGTGGAACACCCTGCTGGTAAACCAATTCCACGATATCCTGCCCGGCAGCTGCATTGCCGCCGCTAATGACCGCAGCCTGCATGATATGGCCGAGATGCTGCACACCGGCAGCGAACTGCTGCGCAGCTGGTTTGCCCCCGCGCAGAACTGTTATACCGTGCTGAACCCGCTGGATGAACCCTGCCGCGATGTGTTCTACCTGCCGCAGATTGCCTCCGGCTTTATAGCCCAGGAGCCCGGCGTGACGCTGCAAAATGTGGTTCTTGCCGATGGCACCGCCGCCACCGCTGTGTATGGGCTGGAACGCCCCGCGCTGGGCGCTGCCGTGCTGCATTTTGTTCCCGGTAAACAGCCCGCCCAAACCAGCCGCTTTGTGTATGACGGCAAAACGCTGACCACCCCGCTGCTGCAAGTACAGTTGGACGAGCTGGGGCGCATTACCTCCCTTGTTACCCGTGCAGACGGCATGCAGTGGGCGGACGGCCCAATGAATACACTGCTGATGGCAGAGGATGTTTCCGCTGGCTGGGATGGCTGGGATATTGACGCCGACTGCATGATGAAATTGCAGCCTGCCGCCCGCCTTACCAAGCAGACCGTGACCGCCGATGGCCCGCAGGAGTTCCGCCTGCACAGCCGGTATGAACTGGGCACCGCAACAATCCTTGAGCAGGACATGATTTTCCGCGCCGAAAGCACGCTGGTAGAATGGCAGACCGTACTGCACTGGAACGAAAAGCACCGTGTGCTGAAAGCGGCATTCCCCACCAATCTGCGCGCCAAAACAGCCCGACACGAGATCCAGTTTGGCTACATTGAGCGCCCCACCACTGCCAACGATACCCGCGAGCAGGCCATGTTCGAGCGCTGCAACCACCGCTATACCGACCTTTCGGAGCCGGGCCGCGGGCTGAGCATCTTCAATGACTGCAAGTATGGCATCAGCGTTCAGGGCGGAACCATGGCCCTGACGCTGGCCAAGGGCGGTACCCGGCCCGATGAGCGCGGCGATGTAGGCACCTACACGTTCCGGTACGCCATCCAGCCCCATGCGGAAGGCTTCAGCGCCAAGATGCCCCGCCGCGGCATGCGGTTCGACCGTCTGCCCACCGTGCTGGCTGCCGATGCGCCCTCCCCTGCCCTGCTGACCACCAGCTGCCGCAATGTAGTGGTAGAAACCGTAAAGCCCTGCGAGGACGCCCAGAACGCCATGATCGTGCGCCTGTATGAATGCGAAGGTTCCCACACTGCCCCCGTTGCCCTGCATCCCGGCTTTGCCGTGACCGCAGCCCACCAGTGCGATATGGCAGAAAACGCCCAATTCTCCGTTGACCTCACCACCCTTGCCCCGTTCAAACCGTTTGAGGTAAGAACGGTGAAAATCGAATATTGATAAAAGTAGGAGTTAGGAGGGAGGAGTCTGGAAATCATAGAAACGTTGGATTTGCCTGTCAGTATTGATACTGTCTGGCGTTTTCTTCAGAAAGCAAGATACCGCCGGAAGAAAAAGCCTCTTCATGCCAGTGAACAGGAGCATCCCCGATGTGGCGCAGAAGAGAAAAGACTGGAACGGCCTTATATCTGGATTCAAGGCAAGTGACCTTTTGAAAAACTTTGGTCGAAGGTGAAGGCTTTCCTTCGTAAATTCAAGGCGAGGACGCTGGATGCCCTTCCAAATGCGATTCAGAATGCTTTCCACGCTGTTACTGTCTCTGATTGTTCCGGCTGGTTCCGCTTCTGCGGATATGCGCTTTAATCTTGAAAATTGCTATAAGAGCTGAAAATGGACCATTCCTTATAGGGCAACACCGCACAATTCCCGCCTTACGGCTTAAGCACCGCTTCGGCGGCTGCGGCACAGCATCTGCGTTGCCAAAATGCTCGATAAGACATCCAGTATTATCTGCGCTTTTGGCTTAGCATCTGCCGCACCTCGCTCGCCGTATCGGCACTTAGAATTATGCGGTATTGCCATAACTCCTACTTCCTAACTCCTAACTAGAAAGGGGCTTGCCCATGAACATCTCCAACCGCCTTATCTCCACCGCGGCGCGCCAGCGGGCTGCGGCATTGCTGAAAGAACTTTCGCTGGAAGAAAAAGTCCGCCAGCTGGGCTGCACCATGCTGGTCAGTGAGGACACCGACCTGACTGCCAAAGATCTTTCCGGCGGCATCGGCGAAATTGCCCTGCTGGATATCTGCGAAGAACCCGAAGCACTGGCTGCCCGCCTGCGGGATGTGCAGCAGTATGTGATGGAACATTCGCCCCACCGCATTCCGGCGCTCTTCCATTGCGAAGCACTGGGTTGGCCGGTAGTCCCGCATACCGTGCTTTACCCCAACTCCATCGGCCTGGGCGCCACCTTTGATACCGCCCTTGTGCGCGATATGGCCAATACCATCCGTACCCAGATGCGCGCCATGGGCATTCTGCACGCATTATCGCCGGTATTGGACGTTGCCAAGGACCTGCGCTGGGGCCGCGTGAATGAGACATATGGCGGCGACCCGACCTTGAGTGCCGCTATGAGCTACGCATTTGTGCAGGGCCTGCAGGGCGACGACCTGAGCACCGGCGTGGCCGCCACCGCCAAGCACTTTTTGGGGTACTCCCAGACTGTGGGTGGACTGAACCTGACCCGCACCCAGGCCGATGCCCGCGAACTGCGCGAGGTGTTCGCCAAACCGTTCGAGGCTGCCATCCGCAAGGCGGGCATCCGCACCGTGATGAACAGCTACTCCGAATGGGAGGGCCGCCCCGTCTGCGCCAGCCGCAAGCTGCTGACTGACCTTTTGCGCAGCGAACTAAGCTTTGACGGTTTGGTAGTCAGCGACTACCGCTCAGTACAACGCCTGCTAGACGATATCTTGGCCACTGCGGATGATATCACCGATGCCGCGCTGCAATGCCTGACCGCGGGCTTGGACATGGAGCTGCCCGACCGCCTTGGCTATGCCGATGGCATGACCCACGCCTTTGCCGAAGGCAAGGTGGATATCTCCTACCTGGACCGCGCCGTTCTTCGCGTGCTGACGCTCAAATTTGAGCTTGGCCTTTTTGATGAGCCTTACCCCCAGTGGCAGCAGTACCACGCCGCTGCGTTTGCCCCCACCGCTGCTGCCGAGCAGCGCGCCACGCGGGAAAGCATTGTGCTGACCAAAAATGAGGGCAACACCCTGCCCCTTACCGACCGCAGCATCAAGCTGGCTGTCATTGGACCCGGTGCCAGCAGCCTGCGCCTGCTGTACGGCGGCTACACCCAGCCCTCTATGCTGGAAATGTTCCAGGTGGTGCAGGATTCCAGTGCCATGGCAGGCGTGGGCGATAAATCCACCGCCAAGCCAGTGCGCAAGTACGACCTTGCCGCCACCGACCGCGAGATTCACAAATCCCGCCCCGAAGCCAAAACGATTTTTGAAGCCCTGCAGGAGCTTTACCCCAACTGCACCTACACCCAGGGCTGCGATTATCTCGACCCCACCCAGACCGACTTTGCCGCCGCCCTCGCGGCCGCTGAAAGCGCAGATGCCGTGATCCTGTGCCTGAGCGGAAAAAATGGCTGGGGCCGCCACTGCGACACCGGCGAAGGTAACGATGCCGCCAGCCTGGACCTGCCCGGTGCGCAGGAAGAACTGGCCCGTGTGGTGCTGGCTGCAAACCCGCGTACCATCGTAACCCATACAGATGGCCGTCCCCTGACCAGCCCCCATATTTACGCCAACGCCGCCGCCATTCTGGAAGCATTCACCCCCGGCACCTGGGGCGGCACTGAGCTGGCCGCCCTGATTGCCGGTATTCACAGCCCCGCAGGCTGCCTGCCACTGCCGCTGCCCCGCACCGCGGGCCACGAGCCGATGTTCATGGCTGAACACCGCGGGACCACCGGCCAAAGCTTTGTGGCGGGTTCCCTGAATCCGGACGGCTACTGGCAGTCGGACTTTCGCCCGCTGCGCCCCTTTGGCTATGGCCTATCCTACACAACCTTTGCGTATGAGGCGTTGAACCTGATCGTGGACCTCGATGGCACTGCCGAAGCGTTGGTCACGGTGCATAACACCGGCAGCTGCGACGGCGAGACTGTGGTACAGCTGTATGGCCGCGATGCCATCGCCACCATTGTGCGGCCGGAACTGGAACTGTTGGGTTTTGCCCGCATTACCGTACCGCAGGGCCAGCGCCGCACCGTGCGGTTCCGGTTCAATCTCAATCAGATGGCTTTCCCGGACGAATACAGTGTCTGGCACCTAGAAGCCGGGCGGTTCACCATCTCAGCTGGCCCCAACAGCGCTGACCTCCCTCTGACCGCCGATTACATTCAGCCCTGCACCCGCGAAATCTTGCCCGAAGCACGGGAATATTTTGCGGAGTGGGATGTGGTGGAAGAATAAAGACGAGTTTTTGCCCTGTAGGGCGCGCTCACCCGACCGCGCCGGAATGGTTCGTTTTTTCTTTAGGCAACACCGCACAATTCCCGCCTTGCGGCTTAAGCACCGCTCCGGCAGCTGCGGCACGGCATCTGCGTTGCTAAAATGCTCGATAATGACGGGGTGCGGTACCCGCATCGTGCTTCGGGGGCAAAGGCCCCTCGCACTCTGCGACCGCTGCCCCTGCTTTGGTTCGCTGTTTCCGCCACTGGCGGCGCTCACCTTTGCAGCATCCAGTATTATCTGCGCTTTTGGCTTGGCATCTGCCGCACCTCGCTCGCCGTATCGGCACTTAGAATTATGCGGTATTGCCTTTATAAAACATTTCACGGCACGTCATTTTGGGAGTATCCTCCCGTAGGGGCGCACACAGACGTATCGCCCTATCGTCGAACAAAATATCAGCCCGATGTCCATTCCAATTTATATGGGCTTTAGGTTGGCAACACATCGCGCACATTTCTTCCTTGCCCGCCCTGCGGGTACCTACCTCATCTGCCGTCTCCTTCTTCTTTTTTGAGGGGTGGGTTTGATACAGGAATCCCCGCCGCCAAAGCTACTGTGCTCTGGCGGCGGGGATTCTGTTTGCCCGGCATTGAATCAGCAGGCCGTTTTTGGTATACTGTTTGATAAACGAAAGATAAGGAAATGGGGAAAAGACATGGCTTCTTATACATTTGAAAATCACACATTCCGCATGGTAGGCCGCACCGACGGCAAGGATATTAAGGTACCGTCCAACATGTACCCGCTCAACCGCGAAGCACAGCTGTTTACCACCGAAACTACCGATACCATCAGCGATGCCCATGTGCGGGAGATTGTGAACTGCATTGACGGCCGCATGAACAACACCTACCAGAATGCCGAACAGGTAGTACGCGCCCTGAACGTGTACGGTATTCCGGCTGTGCAGTATGTGGGCTGGGTGTTTATGTCGGATTCTGCCCCCATGTACCAGTCCTTTGCTCTGGTCAAGGGTGACCACGGCGGCCCGGCCATTATTGACCTTTCGGTGGACCCGATCTGGCCCCAGTGGGAACAGGAAATGGCCCAGTACACCACCCCTGACGAGATGCGCGCCGCCTTTATTGAAAAGCAGTCAAAGCGCTGGGATGTGCCAAACACCGAGCGCTGCGTGTTTGGCCAGGTACCGGATTATATGGTGTATGTTGCCAGCATGTGCACCACCGACCAGGGCTTGAAGCTTTACCAGAAAGTCATGCGCGCCTTCCCCAAGCATCCCGCCAACCTGGAAGCCGAGCACGCACAGCGCGCCATGGTGGAGAGAGTGATGAAGGGGAAGATTTAAGGCAATACCAACCGGAAAAAATCTCGGCACCGACCGGGTATTACTCAGCGAGCTGGAACAAAGGCGGCAAGCCCAAAACGCCGACCTTACGGGAATGGGCAAATCTGGATACCGCCAAAAGCAGAAAGAAGTTTCAGGACTTTCTTACCCTGAAAATGCAGCCCTACAGCGATGTGCTGAGTGTTGCCGAAGCAGGCCGGTTTACCGGCTATCACCACAACACCCTGACGAATTGGTGCCATAACGGTTACATCCGATCCTTTGAAATTAGTGGTGGGTATATGATTCCCAAATCTTGTCTGCTGAATTTTCTGCTTAGTCCTCATATTTTGGACAGCTATCGACCTTCTAAAAAGCTGGTTGACCTTGCGAAAGAATTCAGCCGACAGGGCAAATCGACAAAAAAGCCCACCACCAAATGAGTGCCATAGAGAAAAGCAGCGTCCCCCGAATGTAAAACGGAGGACGCTGTTTTTATAGCCCTATTTCAACTGCTGACAATTTGTCACCAGTTGGCGCATGACTGTCATCGGCATTAGGCAGCGACATATAGCTTCTGTAATTTTTAACTGCCTACAATTTGTAGTCATTTCACAAACCGTATGCTTTGGAGCTATTTCAGATTATGCCCTATTAAATCGAAGCATTTGAATTCTGCCACTAACAGCGGCGGCAATTTTCGCGGCTCGTCCATCATCAAACTGGGCGGCTGTTCGGAAGATTTCTTCTACTTTATTGGAAAATCCATCAAGGCGCTCCAGCGGCAGATCCACATAAGGCGCAATCAGCTTTAGCTGAGATTGCTGTGAGGTTTCAAACGGTTTGGCCGGAACCATCGCCTCTGCGCAAATCGCGCGGGTGAGCGTCATCTGCCAAAGGCTTGTGCCGCTGTCATAGATGGGCGCTGTTCCTTTCCATTCCAGCGTTTCGGAATCACGCAGGAAACCGAAATTGCCAAGATGGCGATCTGTGTTGGCTAAGATGAAATCAGCGGCCAGCATATTGCAGACCGCTTCCCTTGCATCAGGGATTCCGACGGTCCGGCAGCAGGTGTCGAAGTGTTCCCAGTTGGAAACACCCTGCGCTTGCGGCAGCAGCCGCATAAATTGGGCGGCGGTGACAAGCTCGGTGTGGTCATTGGTAAAACACGCACAGGCGGACATGACCTGCCCGCCCTGCTCTACAAGCCAGTAGGGAACGTGCGGCATACCAAGTGCATCATACAGAGCCGTGGCAACGATTTCGTTGTAAGGCTCCTGCTTGTAAATGCCCGATCCTGCTTTTAAGAGGATTCGTTTTCCGTCCGCAATGCGCCAGCGCTTTTGTAAAAAGCCGTCTGAGGTATTGCAGGGGGAACACAAATCCGGCTGTGCCGAGAGAACCCCTCGCCAAACAAAGCGCGTCCCACATCGTCAGAAAAGTCGTTCTCGTAGAAATTTACATCTCGCCAATTCTGTGGGGCATCGCAGGGTGTGACCCAATACTGGTCTGAGAGGCTCAGCCCGCTGCATTTGACAAGCAGAAGTTCGGCGTAAGGAATATGCAGCGTTTCCAAGGCGTGCTCCAGCCCGGAACGGCTTGCCGGGATACCGCGCCCTGCCCACCATTTGCGCAGGGACAGAACATCAAAGCTGCCATCGCTATGCTTTGCGCCAAGGGGAATCCTCTGCGCCGAAAGAACCTCCGCCACATCAATAATGTCGCCGGTCTTTTCCGCTATTTCAATAACAGCCACTGGATGATTGCGCTGCATCAGAAAAAATCGCATTCTGCTCACCTGCCTTACCTTATAGAACGATTATACTCTATCCGGCGGGGCTTTGCAATCTGCGTTTTTGTCGCAGCGTCAATCCTTTCTATAAACCAAGGGGGAAGTATATCTTTTTTCGGGAAATGGGGTGCCGTCTGTGTTTTCCCCCATACCCCCTTTCAGCCAGCTGAAGTGACAAATAGCCAGCTAAAAACAAATAATCGTATCCTTGGCACCTTACCTATTTTGTAGGCGAGGTGCTTTTTTTCATACAGAAACGGAGGTCACCCCCATGGGAAAATACCAAAGGCAATACCGCATAATTCTAAGTGCCGATACGGCGAGCGAGGTGCGGCAGCTGCTAAGCCAAAAGCGCAGATAATACTGGATGCTGCAAAGGTGAGCGCCGCCAGTGGCGGAAACAGCGAACCAAAGCAGGGGCAGCGGTCGCAGAGTGCGAGGGGCCTTTGCCCCCGAAGCACGATGCGGGTACCGCAACCCGACATTATCGAGCATTTTGGCAACGCAGATGCCGTGCCGCAACCGCCGAAGCGGTGCTTAAGCCGTAAGGCGGGAATTGTGCGGTGTTGCCCAAAAGAACATCGAAGCTGCCCGCCGAATTACCGTGATGCAGTATTTGGAAACCTATCACCCCGGCGAACTTGTGCGCAAAACGGATCGCGAGTACTGCACCCGGACGCACGATAGCCTGATCATCACGCCTGCCAATGGATTCTTCCACTGGTTTTCGTGTCATGTAGGCGGCAACAACGCCATTGATTATCTGACCAAGGTGGAGGGCATACAGCGAAACCTCCGCTGCGGTGCTGGGCGTTTATGTACAGGCGGATGCGGATTTTACCGCACAGTTGGTTTATACTGCGCCCGATGGCAGCACACTGACCAAAACCCTACAGGTAGCCATCGACCGCAATGCGACTGCCGAATATCCTTTCCCCGACAGCGAAATTGCCACCTTTGCCGAGCGCCCCACCCCTGCGGTGACCAGCGGCAAGATCACCAAGGTTACCAAAGTCAACGGCACATGGCTGATCTGGTTCAACGGTGAGGAAACCTATTGCTGCACCCACGGTGCCAACGGTCAGCCTGCCGGCTGCCCGCCGTACACCTATGTGAACACTTCCACCGTCAGCGCTGACCAGTGCGTTCCCGGTGACCACTACGGTAACCAGATTCGCATCTGGGGCGGATTGAACCAGCTTTCTTTGGGCGATGCGGACGATCTGCCCGCAGTTTTTTCCGCTGATGAGGGTGAAGAAATCTCTCTTTTGGATTTCTGTGCATCAATTTATGACGATGTACAGATGTATATTATCGAAAACTTTCCCGAAAGCACCGCGGCGGAAATTTATCTTGCCTCTGCCGATGAGCTGGCGAACGGTGTGGAAACCTACGCCTCCGCCCGTGGGTACTACATCTACAATCCCGGTCGCGCAGGGTGGCAGACCGTTGCCCTGATCGGACCTGAGATCGGTGAGGAGGAACCTGAGCCGGAACCTGTTGTGCAGGAATACTACGCCAGCTGGGAGGCACCGGCCCAGACCGCCAGCGGAAGTTTTGATTTTTCCTATGGAATCCGCACGGATAAGATCCAGCTGAAAACGCAGGAAAAGGTGGACGGCGCGACCATCGAGATCGAGCCCATCACCAAATCCGGCAGCATTGACGGCGGCAGCTGGTCTGTCAGCCAGGCAAGCAAACAGACCGTAACCACCAGCGGGCATACCGCCGATGACAACTACCAGAAGAACGGCGGCGACGCAGCCGCAAGCTGGAGCCTGCACTACGCGGTGACTAAGACCTCCGGCACACGCAACGGTCGAGTCGGACCGTATACCTCACAGGAAGCTGCCGACGAAGCCGCCAACAGCACCCGCGATGCTGCCCTTGCAGAATTGCAGGCAGAAGCGCAAAATGCCGTAAACGCGGCAGTCAGCAGCGCCAAAACTCAGTTGGGCAGTTTGCAGTTCCGATACGAAGAAATCTCCGTACCCTACGGCTTTGAAAAGTATTGGGGCAGCAACGGCAGCTACCAGACACTAACCGTGCCGGCCAACTCCGACAACGAGTACCTGATGCGCAACGCGGAATGGAGCCTGCAGGTCAATAGTGGTCAGAATGATAAAGCAGTTCACACCATTTATAGTGTCATAAATGCCCGTCAAGTAAAGCGGCTGTCCCGGCATTTGAAAAAAATATTTGTGCTTGGCGGCGTCCCATTCATAAAAGCCGGTGGCAGCGCTGCTTCACAGTGAGGGAATCTTTGTAAGCATCCTGAATCTATTGCATAGCAAAGAAAAATGATTGACAATTCTAATTATAATATGCTTTAATGAAGAGCAAAACACTTACAATGTAACAATCTGCAATGCTTAAAGACACTGAACTGACCCGAACAAATCTCAAGGAGATATACCATGGCAGAACGCGAACTGCGGCGGATGAACCGCATGGAATTGATAGAGATCATCTACGCGCTCAAACAGCACGAGGAGGAACTGGAACAGCAGAATGCCAATCTTCGCCGACAGCTTGCAGACCGCACGCTGCGGCTGGAGCAGGTTGGTTCCATCGCCGAGGCCGCTTTGTCGCTGAACCGGGTATTTGAAGCCGCACAGGCTGCGGCAGATCAATATTTGGAATCGGTCAAGGCGCAGTACCCTGTGCAGGGCACCGAGTTTTCGCCCACCGCGAATAACGAAGGGGCATATTGGAAATGAAGGGACTGAGCGGAAAGCGCGTTGAGATTCCCTCTATGGAGGAGATCACGCAGGAGCGCAAACGCCTGTCTTACCGCAGGCGTTACAAGCGTGTGCTGAAAAGCACCGCCTATGCGCTGGTCGTTGTGGCAGCCATTGCGGTGCTGCTGGCAACGAACCTGCTGCCGGTGCTGCAGGTGTCGGGTAACAGCATGAACCCAACCTTGCAGGATCAGGACATTCTGGTTCTGCTGAAAACAGATACTCTGGAAAAGGGAGATCTGTGCGGCTTCTACTGGCAGAACAAGCTGCTGCTCAAGCGAATCATCGGTATCCCCGGGGATGTGATTTCGATTGACGGCAACGGCCTTGTCACGGTGAATGGTGAGGTGCTGGCAGAACCGTATGTCGATGAGCCGGCTCTGGGAGAATGTGACCTCAGCTTCCCGTATCAGGTGCCAGAAAATCGCTTCTTTGTGATGGGTGACCACCGCGCGACCTCGATCGACAGCCGGAGTACGGTTGTCGGCTGCGTTGAAAAGAGTCAAATTGTGGGCAAGGTGTTTCTTAGGGTATGGCCTGTGCCCCGTATTTCGTGGATAGGCTGATGGAGGAGCCCACATGAAAAATCAATTGGACAAGGCGATTCGGCGGGTAATGGCAGCGCGCCATGCGGAGCACCGCCGTGCTGCCGTGCTGGTGATACTGGCACTGTTGACGATACTTTCCGTCAGCTGGCGTCTGCACCAAGTAGGCACCGCGATGACGGACGATGAATACTCCTGCGGATATGAGGAGCATGTGCACAGCGATGCCTGCTATACCGAGGTCTTGATCTGCGGTTATGAAGACGGAGCATCGGAAACCCCTGCTGATTCAGCGGAGGAAGACGGCGAGACCGCGCCGGTAGCCCACTCCCATACCGCAGACTGCTACCAAAGGGTGCTGACCTGCACCATCCCGGAGCATACCCACACGCTGGAATGTCTGGCGGACATAACCGCAGATGTTGAGACCCCGGCAGACTGGGACGAGCAGAGCGAGGGCGTGAGCAGCTTCTGGAGCGATGCCATGACGGAAATCGCACAGAGGCAGCTTGGCTACACCGAGAGCGCCAAAAACTTTACGGTGGACAAGGCGCTGGGCGAGACCTTGGCGCAGGCCCATCACTACACACGCTACGGTGATTGGTACGGCAACCCTTACGGGAGCTGGGATGTGATGTTTGTCGCCTTCTGCCAGCATTATGCAGGCATACCGGAGGATGTCATCCCGCAATGCGCAAGCCTGCTTCAGCTGCGCACGGAATTGGAAAACGCACACCCTGAATACATCACCCCGGGTGGCAGTGAGGCCACACCGGGCGACATCGTACTCTATACAAATGCCGCCGGTGAGGAAACGATCGGCATTGTAACCGCGTATGATGGCGCGAACCTGACCGTTGTTTCCGGCGCTGTGGACGGTGCGGTAGCGGCTGTGACGGTCGCAGAGGCCGATGTCACCAATACCATCCGTGTGTTGGATGCGTATGGCGTGTATGCGCAGACCGGCGCATCAGACGAATCCGAAGAACTCTCCTTTGATGCGGACGCCATTTTGGCAAGAGACGGCGCGGTAGCGTATATTGTTTGGCAACGGCCGGATCCCATAATGCCGGCTGCGGAAGACGATGATACACTGACCGCAGCAGCAACCCCTCAGTATGACAGCGAGGGCAACCTAAAGCTGGATAATCTGCTGACAAGTACAGCTATTTCCATCAATCAAAGCGGCACTTGGGAACCGCTGGATAATTTTGCATCTATCAAGGACGGCACCCAGGTTCAGGTGGAAATCGTCTACAGTGTACCGGCGAACGCATTCCTAGACGGCGGCAATACAGCGACCTATACCCTGCCGGCGGGTGTCTATCCCAAAGGAGATTTGTCAGGAAACATCACCGATTCGACCGGAACGATAATTGGTACTTTTGCGCTTTCGAAAAAATCCCCTACGGTCACATTTACATTTAATAACGACACAAGTCGGACGTTCACCGGCACCTTCAAGTTTAATACCACGATCAATTACGCTGAGACCGGTGGCGACGGCAAGATACATCTGGGCGAGAAAACCTACACCGTTGAGCCGGAGTATTCGCTGAACACGAAGAAAGAGCACACCCTTTCGGAAGACAAAAGTAAGGTAAGCTACACCGTCACAGTCAATGCCCCAAATGGTACGCATGACCAGACGGTCACCATTACGGACCGGCTGGCCGCAGAGAATACCGCAAACGGCAGCTATGATACGAGCAGCATCAAAATCGACGGGAAGCCGCTCTCCGAGTATGCAGATGCCGCCATCACCTACAACACAGACGGCAAGAGCTTTGAAATTACAGGGCTGCCGCCCTCTCGGATATAACCAGTCGTATGAGCTGACCTATGATGTAACTGTGGCTGCCGTGACAGGCGCAGACGGTTCCGGTACGCTCGTCAACACGGCCAAGGGCACAACCAATACGCTGCAGAGCAACGAGGCCAAGGATACTGTCACCGTGAAGGAGAGCAGCATTGCCAAAACAGGCACCTATGACGCTGCGACCCACCGCATCAACTGGGTCATCAAGGTCAAAAATCCGGGCGGTGATTTGGCAGGCTATACGGTGACTGATACACAGGTCACACAGCTGGACATTGTTGGTGATGTAACGCTGAAGAGGGCTGACGAAACAGTTGTAACAACCATCACTGGCAACGATTTTCTGACCAACGGCTATACCTTCCCGGCAGGTTCCAATGCGAGCGCCTATACATTTACCTATCAAACGGTTGCACCGGACCCGGTGAATGGCACCGTTTCTGCAACCAACCAGGCAACGCTGGAAAAAGGTTCACGTTCCTATACCGCGACAGCCAATGTTTCCACCGGTGTAGGCAAAGTGGATATTCGAAAGTATCCGGGCACTGTCACGCCGCTGGAAAACGGTGACCAAAAGGTCATGTGGAATATAACCGGAACGGTTCCCGCGGGCATTAACAGTTTCAAAATCGTGGATAAGATCCGCGAACCGCTGTACGGCGTCAAAACCCAGCTGGAAACCGCCATTCGAAACAATCTGCGCTTGACGATGGAAGGCGGAACAACGCTGACATGGGAGGAGGCAGAGAAGAAGGGCATACAGATTCAGCTGTCCTTTTTTTCCAACGGTTTGAATGACTGGGACGATTCCGACAACGGCATTTCGGTTTCCGATGATGCAACCGCGGTGCATCGCATCTGGCTGCATTTTAGCCGGACGGACGGCGAGAAGCTGCGCATTTTGAGATGCACCATCAGCGACATTCCAACGGTGGCAAAAACGTCTGATATGGCGAACAATACCAAAAGGCATTTTGAGAACCGTGTGGAAATTTACTCGGATAACGCCGGGCGCGAAGGCTGGAAAGGAACTTACGATTATACAAAGATCGGTTCTATCACCAAGGAAACATCTGACAAGAGCGGCGATGGGTACAAGCAGAACAACAGCACTACCTATGCCAAAAACAAAGTCATCTGGTATTGCATCAAACTGAATCTGGGTAGCGGTGATGTAGACAAGACCCATACGCTGACGGTGGTAGATAAGATCCCGGACGGCATGAAGCTGGCTACGGACAATAATTCTCTTAGTAGCTATAGGATTGCGGCGGATCTGGATACAAAGCCGGGCAATAAATATACGGGAAACATCAAAAGCCCGAGCGAAAACATATACAGCCTTGTGCTTAACGGGGTTACCTATTGGTCGATTGACACTTCTGTTTCGGGGCAGCTGACTATTAAGGTGCTTCCTATTACGCTGCAAAGTCTGATCGACTCAAACAAAACAACGGATCATACTGTGGAGATCCGCTATGCGCTCCGGTTGGATGATGCGGCAGCCTGGAACGAGCGTACTCTCGAGGAAAAAACCTATACGAATACTGCCACATGGAACGGTGCATCGACATCGTCCGGCATGACCATCACGCGCCCGAAAAAGGAGCTTCTGGAAAAGACCGGCAATTATGATGCAAAAACCATCAAGCCAATTACACCCTTTGCATCAACCCCCAGGCAAAGGATCTCGCACCGGGCAGTGACACGCTCGAGCTTACGGACACGATGGAAAGCGAATACTTCGGCAAAACCGGCATGGAGCTGATGCTGGATTCTATCAAGGTATATGAATACATCCTGCAGGACGGCGACTGGGTAAAGGGCAACGAAGTCAAAGACGGTGTCCGCGTTGAAAAGGTTGAAGAAACCGCATCGACACGGAAGTACAAGTTCGTTCTGCCGGACGAGAAAGCCTTGGTGCTGGAGTATTCTTATAAAATGAATCCGGGTAATCTCGCAAGCGACATGGCGGTAAAAAAATACGGCTACGCTGGCGGGAAAAATTGTAGGCAATCAGGTTTCGGTGAAAAGCGACAGTGCATCGGCAACTGTACACAATGCCGTTCTGACTGTTTCCAAGACGGATTCTGCTACAAACTTAGCCATCACGGCAAGCCCGGCAACCTTTGCGATATACCACTATAATAAAATCAGCACAGGGTGGGATTTTATTAGGCCGGAGAATACAGGTTCGAGCGGCAGCTTTGACCTGACATTTGCGCAATCCCCTGCAACAGGCAGCCCGCAGCTGGTCACCGGGGACCTGTATAAGCTTGTGGAAACAGCGGCCCCGGCAGACTATGCACTGGATGAAACCCCGCGCTATTTTATCTGGAACAACAACGCAACGGATGATGACAAAAAGCAGCTGCGCTTACAGCTGCAACCGGAGCTACTGTCCCGGAGGGGTTACCACTGCAAACATCAGCTTTTTGGGCGTGAACGGAGACCGCGCCACAATGGCCATCCCCAACAAGCAAAACTGCCTGACCCTGCGCAAAATCTGGTATGGCATCGGGAACGACACGATCGAAGCACCGGTGGACGAGATCCAGGTGCAGCTGTACCGGTACAAGGACGGAACAAACAAGGCGGACGCGGAGACGGTCGGAACGGTCACCTTGACAAAAGCTGACGGCTGGACCAAGAAAATTTCTTCCTTGGAGAGCGGTTATCACTACTATGTAGAAGAGTTAGGAACAGACAGTGGCGCGCTTATCTTCTATGAAGTAAAGTACAGTGAAAGCAACGACACCGGTGTCACCGGCGGCGGCACCATTACCATCACGAACAAGCAAAAGCCCAGCTATGAGCTGCCCGCCACCGGCGCGGCCGGCACACCCCGTATACAGCAGCAGGCGCCCTGATAATGGGCATCGCGCTGATGTTAGGATATCTCATCAACAAACGCAGCCATTCGAGGGGGGTGATAATTAGAAATAACCCCTCCACCGATGTGGACAACGCAGACCAAACTATTTGAGCAAGGAGACATAAAACCAATGAAGTACATGAAAAAACTCTTGACACTGCTTGCCGTGCTGACGCTTGCACTGGCCATGGCCGTCCCAGCGTTTGCAGAAGCAGCAACAACAACATATACAATCACAATCAATCATGGCACCGGCACCTATGAAGCATATCAGATTTTCAAGGGTGACCTGTATAATGACACGCTGTCCAACATTGAGTGGGGCGATAATGTTACACCTGATGGTCAGGCGGCGCTTGGTGATGCAGCAGTGAAGGCGAAAACCCTCACGGGAGAGGCTGAAGCAAAGACTTTCGCTTCTGAAGTTGCACAGTATTTGACCAACCCTCCTGCAGGTACAGGCACGAATTCCATCACGGGTCTGGCAGCCGGTTATTATCTGATCAAGAACGCTACCGTAGGAGAAGGCGAAGTTTTTACTGACTATATCCTGCAGGTTGTTAAGGATGTCGAAGTCAATCCAAAGAGCGGCAAGCCAACGCTGGATAAACAGATCAGACACAATGATAATGGTGAATGGGGTGTTGTCGGCGATAACCAGATCGGTGACACCGTTGAGTTCCGCACGATCACGACTGTTCCGATTGTGAGCGGGTATACCGAATACACGTATGTAATCCACGATGAAATGTCCGCAGGGCTGACATCAAATGTCCACAGCAACGATGATGTGACAATCAAGGTAAATGATGAAACAGTATTGGATAAGAAGTATTATACTGTGACGGTTGACCCAAAAAATGCGAACAAGTTCACAGTTACAGTCGATGTACTGAAAGCCATTGAGGATGGCAAAATGGCTGCGGGAGATACACTGTATACATACTACACAGGCATTCTGAATGAAAATGCCGCAGTGTATGATGTCGGCAAGCAGAACAATAAAGCATATCTGGAGTACAGCAACAACCCGCATGATAATACGACCACAAATAAGACCCCGGAGAAGGTCGTTTATGACTGGACCTTTAAGATGGAAATCAACAAAATCGATGGTGAAAGCAAGGCTCCATTGAGCGATGCAAAATTTGTCCTTAGTAAGAACGGAAATTGTTCTTTAGGCACAATCGGAGATGACGGGACGCCCTCCAACACTAAAGACTTAATCGACCTCATCGAAAACAGCGACGGTTCCTACACAGTTGCTCCGGCTGGTTACACCGGTTCTGTGGTGAATGTTATGACAGCGGGTAAAATCACCATTAAGGGTCTGGATGACGCCACAGAGTATTATCTTTATGAAACAAAAGCACCCGCGGGCTATAACCGCCTGACTGATGCGGTAAAGTTCAAAATCACCGCCACTTATAATGATACCGGTGATAGTTGGACAAGTGTAACCGCAGCGGTAAACGATGTCGAACAATCGAGTGTAAGCGTTCAAGTAGCAAACAATAAAGGTTCTACCCTGCCCTCCACCGGCGGCATCGGCACTACCCTTTTCTATGTGATCGGCGGCGGGCTGATGGCCGTGGCTGCCGTTCTGCTGGTCACCAAAAAGCGGATGAATAACAAGTAAAGGCGCATTTGCCGTCATATACCAATCCTTATAACATTAGGGGAGTAACCCATGAGAAAGAACCTCAGCACAATTATTTTAATATTGATCTTCCTCGTGGGTCTATCCGTGATGTTATATCCCTCCGTCAGCGACGCTGTCAACCGGAAGCATCAGTCCCGCGCAGTGGCTGGCTATGCCGAGGAGGTAGAACAGCTGTCAGATGCGGATTATCAGACCTATTTCGATGCTGCCGATGCGTACAACCGGCAGTTAAACACCACCCCCAATGCCTTTTATAAAGGATCTGGTCAGCGGCTATGCGCAGACGCTCGACATCTCCGGCACGGGCATTATGGGGTATATCACGATCCCCAAAATCAGCGTTGAGCTGCCCATATACCACGGCACCGATGAGGGCGTGCTGCAGGTGGCAGCAGGCCATCTGGAAGGCAGCAGCCTGCCCGTGGGCGGTGCCGGGACCCATGCGGTCATATCAGCGCACCGCGGCCTGCCCAGCGCAAAGCTGTTCACCAATCTGGACGAGCTGGAGGTGGGCGACCGCTTTACCATCACGGTGTTGAATCGGGTGCTGACCTATGAGGTCGATCAAATCTCCATTGTGCTGCCTACTGAGATCGACCAGTTGCTTCCTACTGAGGGGATGGATTATGTCACCCTGATGACCTGCACCCCCTACGGCATCAACACGCACCGCCTATTGGTGCGCGGCAAGCGGGTCGAAACTACGGAAAGCCAAAAGCATATCCGTGTGGCGGCAGATGCATTCCGCATTGAACCCATCATCGTGGCCCCGATTTTGGCCATCCCGATGCTACTTGCGGCACTGGTCGGTGTGCTGGTTGCCCCACATCTGCGCAAGCGCAGCAAGAGAAGGAGGAAATAACATTATGAAAAGCATCCGTGATCGGTTGGCAGTGCTGCTTATGCTGTGCCTGCTGGTGTGGGGCGCTGTTCCGGCTCTTGCCGCAGAAACGGTTGATGAAACGCGCATCGGCTCCATCAAGGTATTGCTCTGTGATACCGAAACCGCAGCACCGCTGCAGGGCGGTGAGCTGACGCTGTACCGTGTGGCGAGTGTCTCTAAAAACGGCGCAGATATGAGTTTTACCTATGTAAACGGTTTTGAGAATTGCGGAATCGCGCTGGACAATGTATCCGAAAGCGCACTGGCGAGCCGATTGGCAGAAAAGGTGACACAAAATGCACAGGCAGTCACCAAGACCGTCAACGACAGCGGAATCGCCGTGTTTGGTGATCTGAAGGCCGGGCTTTACCTTATTGTGCAGAAGCAGGCAGCCGAAGGGTATGACGCCATACAGCCTTTTCTTGTGACGGTTCCAGTCATGGAAAACGGGCAGTATGTCTACGATGTGGACGCCCACCCCAAAGCGGGTACTTCAAGCCGGAAAACAACGCAGACGCCGCCCACGCAGGAAGTGCTTTCTGCACTGCCGCAGACCGGACAGTTGAATTGGCCAGTCCCCGTGCTGGCGGTGACTGGCGCTGTACTGGTGGCGGCAGGTGTCGTACTCAAAAAGCGAAGTGGTCAGAATGAGAAATAAGCTGGGGAACGCCCTGATTGCGCTTGGGGTTCTGGCATTGCTGGCAGCTGTGCTGCTTATGGGCTACAACCAGTGGGACAGTACCCGCGCAGAAAAAGCAGCCGACAGTGTGCTGACCCAGCTGGAGGAATCGATCGCAGAGCCACGCACCATCTATCCCGGTGATGCAGCAGAACCCACAGCGGACACGGAGATGCCTGTTGGCACCATTGACGGCTACGACTATATTGGGTATCTCTCTATTCCGTCCATCGGGCTGGCGCTGCCCGTGATGCAGCAGTGGAGCTATCCGGGGCTAAAGATCGCGCCGGGGCGGTATTCCGGCGCGCTACATACAGATGACTTGGTAATCGCGGGACATAACTATGCGCGTCACTTCAGCCCTCTGACGCATCTTACGGTGGGGACAGAAGTGCTTTTTGTTGACATGAATGACAACACATGGCATTATGCGGTCTCGGATACAGAGGTTCTGCAGCCAACCCAAATCGAGGAGATGGCGGTCAAAACGCCCGAGAGCAATTGGGATCTGACATTGTTTACCTGTACCACGACCGGTCAGGCACGATATGCTCTGCGCTGCGTCCGCACAGACGAGTGAGCATGATTCATAGTCATCACTTGCAACGGTGTACAAAGGGAACATAATAAAAAACTTAATAATGGACTGCCAATCTTACACAAAGTACCGCCCAAACGAGACTACGGGCGGTATTTTTGTATCATGGCGGAGAAAGGAGGAACTTCCCACGGGGGCTTGACTGAAAAGTTGAGCCCCTTTTTTCATGCCAAAAAACAGGAGGTAAATGCTTATGGCAGATGATAAAACCACAAAAACGCCGGAACAGCCGGTAACGGATAGCGGGCCGGGCAAGGAAACGCCTCCCGCTCCCCCAAAAGAGCCGGAGAAGGTTTCCGTTTCCCCGGAGCCGGAAAAAAAGACGGAACCGGAGGTAAAGAACCCGCAGGTTTCCGTCTATAACTTCGCTGAAATTATGAAGGAAAAGAAGGTCGAGGAACGGGCGGCAGCTCCCAGCGGGGAAAAGCCTGCCCCGGCAAAAACGGAAAAACCGGAAAAGCAGCCGGAGGCTCCGAAAAAAGCAGATGAAAAACCCAAAGAGCCGGAACAGCCGAAGCGCCGGGGCCGTCCCCCGAAAGCAGATAAGGACAAGGCCGCAGCCCCGAAGTCCAAAGCCCCCGCACAGAAACCGGAAAAGGCGGTCAAAAAGGAACCGGAGAAAAAAACGGCTCCAACGGTGCAGACCGCTCCCACTCCGAAGAAACCTGAAAAGCCGCAGGATGCACCACGCCGGGGCAAGGAGCAGATCGTCTATATCAAGCTGAACGAACTCCACGCCTTCAAGAACCATCCCTTTGAGGTTCGGGATGATGAAGAAATGCGGGCTATGGTGTCCAGCGTCAAGGACAAGGGCGTTACCCAGCCCGCTATCGTCCGTCCCCGTGAGGATGGCGGCTATGAGATCGTGTCCGGCCACCGCCGCCAGAAAGCCAGTGAGCTTGCCGGATATGCGGATTCAAGGCAAGTGTCCTTGTGTTTCTGGATGAAAGCGGATGCAATACGGATATGACAAGGCGGTATAAAAAATGCTGTAATTGCAGATGCCTGCCTCTTTCAAAACCTTGACCATCTCCGGCCAGATCTCTGCGTGGCGACGCTGATATTCTGCCTTGCAACCGGGTTTGATGCGGCCTTTCCATGCCATATGTTCCATGTTGATTTCCTTTCCGTACAAACATTTTTATTTTGTATTACGTTAAAACCAAAGTCAAAAAACAAGGTTGCATCCGCACCTTATTTTTGGTAAAATTACTGTAATGTTACTATTCTTTTCATTTACATTATATTGCTTTTTTCTGATCTATTTCATACCACAAAGCACTGTTTATTTTGTGATAATTCTACTGAGGTGATCCCTTATGTTGACCTATAATATGGACGTGGAAGAGCGCAGTGTGTGGCTGCGTGCAACGCCAAATAACGCCGTGTTGGCACAGCCGTTTTATGCAACGGAAGCCGGACTGTTTTATGGGCGTTCCCACTTTGCCACAGCCCGTACAGACAAGGAAAGTTACATCCTTTTTTATACCCTGGCCGGGGCTGGCTTGATTGAGCAGAACGAACAGCACATTGAGCTGCCGCAAGGTGCTGCACTGCTGATGAACTGCCGCACACCGCAAAGTTACTGCACGGCCCCGGCTATGATGTATGGGAGCACTACTGGGTACACCTTGACGGTGTTGGGGTTAAAACGTTAGCTGATTCCGTACAGTCGCAGGGGCGGCTTACCGCTGCGCATGTCAGCCGCATGGAGATGCAGCCTTTGTTTGAAACACTGTTTGCCGAGTGGAAAAAGGAAACCACCACCGCCCAGATCGAAATTGGGTTGACACTGCACAAAATGCTGGCACTGCTTGCCCACCAGCAGCTTTCCGGGGACGAAAGCCGTTCCAACCGGACCATGATCAAGCAGATTGCAGATTATATCCGTGCACATTATGCGGAGCCCATCAACCTGGATATGCTGCTGGCGCAGATCCCTGTCAGCAAAAGCTGGTTTTTGCGGCTTTTCCGGCAATATATGGGCACAACACCGTACAATTTTTTGTTATCCACCCGTATTACCCGCGCAAAAGAACTGCTGGTTCTGACAGATTTCCCTGTCGGCGAGGTTGCCCGCCAAGTTGGCTTTGAGGATGAAAGCAATTTTCCACCCGCTTTTCTTCCATGACAGGCCAAAGCCCGCAGCAATACCGCAAAAGCGCACTGAAGCCTTTTGCCCAAAATTCATAAGCACAAGACAAAGCACGGTCTCATGATGATTTTTCTATCGCAGAGCCGTGTTTTCTTTTATTTCTCACCGGTTCAGATCAGCGTTCGCTTCATCCATTCTTTGCTGTAATACCGCACCACCGGGATGATACAGCCGGAAGCCCAGCTTAACGGGGTGGCAAGCCAGATGCCCCCACACCCAGGTGCGGCGCCAGCAAAGAGGCAAATGCCAGCCGGGCCCCCATCTCAAACAGGCCTGCAACCAGGCTGACATTTACATCCCCTGCACCGCGCAGCACGTTCAGATAACTGTTCATTACCGCGGCAATAATATAGGCAAACCCCATTACACTGAGAAAATCCGCCCCTTGTGCAATGCTGGCAGCATCGGTGGCTGGGTCAAGGAAAATCGACAGCAGCAGCCGGCGCGATAAACACCGCGACGGCCAACACCAGGCAGATCGCGCAAAGCGCTTTCAGCGAATCACGCAGGCCCTGGCACACGCGGTCTATATCGTGTTTTCCCATATTCTGCCCAGTGTAAATGGCCAGTGCATTGCTTACCGATACCACAACCTGAATCGTCAGCGAATCGATCCGCTGCACAGTGGTGTAAGCCGCCATGGTCACGCTGCCAAAACTGTTTACAATTCCCTGCACGGTCATACCGCCAAGGGTTATCATGCAGCTTTGCAGCGCCGTAGGCAGGCCAAAACGCAAAATCAGGGCGGCATCCACTTTGTTAAAACAGGGCCGTACCGAGGCAAAGGCAAAGGGCTGTTTCTGCCGCCATAGTTCGCAAAGGCAGACCCCTGCAGAAAGGAACTGTGCCGCTACCGTTGCCAATGCTGCCCCGGCTACCCCCATGTGCAGCCCCAAGATAAACCACAGGTCCAACACAATGTTGCAAAGGCTGGAAACCACCATAGCGGCCAACGGCGTGCGGGAATCCCCAGTGCTGCGCGCAGCACAGCGCCCGCGGCGTTATACAGGGCATTGCCCAGCAAAAGCCCTGCTGTAATACGCAGGTAAGTCACACCGGCATCCAGCAGATTTTCCGGAACTTGCAGCAGGCGCAGCATTGGCTCAGCCAGCAGCACCCCCAGCAGTGACATTACAACGGATGCCGCTAAAAGCAGCGTCAAAAATGTTCCCAACAGGCGGCGCAGTTCATCATACCGTTCAGCACCCCAGTATTGTGACACAATAACGCTGACACCTGTTGCAAGCCCAGCCAGCAGCAGAAACAGGCAGGCATTGATATTGCTTGTACTGCCCACTGCCGCCAGCGCGTCTGCACCAAGTGCCCGTCCCACGATAGCGGTATCCACCACATTGTACAGCTGGTTGAAAAGGTTCCCCATCAGCAGCGGCAGTGCGAAAGAGAAGATGACATTCAAGGGCCGCCCTTGTGTCATATCAACGTTGGAACGCAGAACCTGTCCACGAATGCTCATAAATTTACCATAGCCCCTCCATAGGGCAGTGCATTTCCCCGCAAGCGGCACAGGGAATGAAGGGCCGATTTCAGTGTATTGGCCGCAGCATATCCCACTGGCATAAGGAACCGTGGGTTTCCCGTTGGCATAACGTCCGGTGCTGATCAAAATGTGCACCGGACGTTATGTTTTTAGTTTTGGGGCAAAATTTTGGTTTCCAGCCCATCCAGCTCAACGGCAATATCGCCATCGGGGGTCTTGACCACTGTAGATTTCTTCTGCGTGCTGTTATTGATGACAACCAGAGTTTTGTCGGCGGGGAACCATGCGGCCTCGGTTTCGGGGTCCGTGGTCAGCCAATCGCTGTTCAGCGGCAGCCCCTTGGCCCACAGCAGCAGGTTCAACAGCATGCGGGCGTTGACAGGGCTGTATTCAAACCCGGCCATGTACACACCGCGGCCCTTGCCGAACGCATGGGCGGCAATAGCGGGGTGCCGTCCACCTCAGCCAGCACACGGGTACCGCCGTCGGTCATGTACAGGTGGTCGTGGGTTTTCAGCGTTGCACCGTCCGGGATCAATCCATCCACCGGTTCTGCCTGCACCGGCCAGCGGCCATGGCAGACACGGGCACCGGTATCCTCGTCCACGCCCAGGATGCGTGCCATGCGGAAGGTATCGCCGTAACCGCTTACTGCGGACGGTTCCTCTACCCCCAGCAGTACGCCGCCGTTGTATACCCACTTGTTCAGCGCGGCAACCAGGGTTTCATCCTGCCAAGCATCGCCGCCGCTCCATGCGCTGCCCGCGCGGCCTGCGTTGATGATAACATCTACATCGTCAGGCACGCCGTTCTTCACATCGTCAAAGTTGATGAATTTCACGTTCACCGGAAGCCCTGCCAGCGCTTCGTTGATGTGGATAAGGGTGTGCATATAAGTCTCATGGAAATGGCCGGACAGCGTCCAGGGGCGCAGGCTGCCCCAACTGTGCAGAACCGCCACCGTCAACGGCAGGATCGTCACGGCACCATGGGTATGCAACTCCTTAATAGCGCGGAACTCGTCAGAAATATCCGCGATATACTCCACAAAATCCGGGAAGTCATTCAAAAGGTGCAGGTAGCCGCCCAAGCCGATGCGGTCGATCTTGGCCCGCAGCAGGGCGCGGCGGACATGGTTCCAATACTCAGCTGCATCGCGGGTGGGGTTGCCGCCCGGTGCAAAGGTCGGTGCACCGCCCAGGCCCACCGGGAACAGGTACGGATGGAACCGCAGCTCATGCACCGGCGCATCAACGCCCGCGCACATCCGGGCCTCATAGCCGGAAAACACGCACTTGATGATGCCGTCAAAGCCGAACTCCTTGAAATGCGGACCGTAGGGCTCAACACCGACCCAGCTGTCGTCATAGAATACATAGGCACGCTTGCCGTAACTGTGGACCAAATCCACCAGTTTTTTTTTGCCGTACCCGGCCACAAACTGCTGGGTGAACTCCATATAATCACGCTTGTGGGCTGTGGGCGGCATGTGGGTGACCTGAAGGCTGCCCTTGTTGATAAAATCCTCTGCCGTCAGGGTATACCCATACTGGGCCGCAAAATCATCCAGCGCCTTTTCCGATACGGTAAAGTCATAGCTGCCCCAGTCCGTAAACAGATTCTGGTTGCGCTTATCGCTGCCCCAGATCCAGACGAAGTTATAGAACATACTGGTAAACCGCACCACGTTGGTCTTGGGGTGGGTCTCACACCAATTTTTCAGCCAGTCGTACAAAAAGTCCTGAGTTTCCTTGGTGCGCGGATCAACAGGCAGCAGGTGCTCACTGGTCCAGCTGTTGGTAACATGGTTGTACATGTTGATCTCTTCCCAGGTGCGCCATGCCAAAAAGCTGACCGTGTAAGCATGGAACGGCACTGGACTTGCCACAGTCACTGTACCTGCGGCAGCATCCCACTGCCATGTGTCCGCAGGCAGCAGCTTGTTGGCCGTGCGGTCCCAAACCTGCCAGTAACGCAGGGCTTCGGGGCGGTCATTGATCTTGAACTGCTCATCAAAGAACCCCGCCATCGGCTTAACGGTCAGCGGCTCTTCGGCAGCAATGACCGGCTCTGTGCTCAAAAAGGACTGCTGTAAACATTCCGGGTGTTCCTTTGCCCAGGCATTGTGGTCACGGATGATGCAGATGGTGGAGTAAATATCGTACCCGGCGTCGAGAATTTCATCGGAAAGCTGGGTGCCATCACTATCGCGGATCACATCCGCGCCCCATTTTTTTGCCAGTTCCAGCGTAAGTTTTTCCTGCCCAGATTCACCCGGCAGCGTAAATCCGCCGCTTGTATGTTCAAATTTCATCTCCAGTCACTCCTTTATTCAAATATGCAGGCGGCGGCAGATTTCTGCAGCGTTACTGCGGTTCAGCGGTTTTGTCAGGGCTTCGGGGGCAATCAGGCCTTCCGCCACAGCCTGGCCCACTGCCCGCCTTGCGTAAACGGGCACAGAGTCCGGCACAGGCACGGCATCCGCCAGCGGGCGGCGGCCTGCAGCACCGGGAATCAGCACAGCCAAAAAGTCAGCCGCTGTTACTGTCTGATTCGGGTAAAGGCTGCCATCCGCAACCCATTCCGGTGGGATCAAGTCATTCTGCGCGGCGCACTGTATGGTTCCGGCATACGTTTCATGCCCGACAATATCGCTGTACAGGTCATTGTACACATTGATGGGAAACAGTTTAAGCGCCTTGATTGCCAGTTCCAGCGCTTCGGCACGAGTCAGCGTATCGTTGGGGCGGGTGGCATCGTAATCGGCAAAGGGATCGCCTTCCGGCGCAGGAATCGCGCAGTCTGCAGGAGCTTCCAGCGGTACAAACGGCGGTGTCGGCGTCCACTCCGGGGCATCCGTCACCATCAGCCCCAGCGCATCGCCCAGGGCATGGGCCACAAAACCCGCCATTTTATAAGCACCAAAATCATTGGTGTGGGTATAGTCGCCTGGGTAAAACCACCGCTTAGCCGTTTCCAACCCATCCTGCTGCATCAGTGCCATGGCCCAGGTGTGCAGGTCAAGAACCATCACATTTTCAGCTTTGCCCAAAGTCAGCACTGCACCAGCAAAATCTGCCAAAAAGTCGTTATAGTGTGCGGCATCTTTCCAGCTGTTGCGCGCCAGCGGTGTGACCAGTACCGGCACAGCTCCGGCTGTGCGAGCTTCCTTTATATAGGTACGCAGGCGGTCGGTATAGCCGCCGTATGCCTGCAAATGTGCCAATTTCTGGTCATTGTGGCCAAACTGGTAAAGGCAGATATCCCCTGCCCGCAGCCGCGGTTTGACAATATCCCAGTGTCCTTCGCTCGTAAAGCTCTCGGTGGTCAGGCCGCTGTGGGCGTGGTTGGTGATGCAGACATCCGGCAGATAAGCGGGCAGCATCTGCCCCCAGCCGCAATAGCTTGTGCCCGGTGCATAGGGCAGATTTGCCGTCTGATCGGTCACAGTTGAATCACCGCACACCCAGATGCGGCGGACATCCGGGGCTTCGGCCACCGCTACCGCCGCCAGTGCGCCCCCCACAACCGTCACGTTCACAGCGGTACTTGGCACGGCATCTACCTGCCCGCGCGGCACGATGGGAAACACATCGCAATACGCTGTTATGGTTTTGTTCTCCCCTGCTGCCAGTGTACCGCGCCAGACAAGACGGCGGCGGCCGATGAATACCAGCACTTCCCCTCCATCTGTACCGGTCACGGTAATTTTGGTACGGTAAACACCCTCTGCAGGAACATCTACCCGGAACCACACCGGCAGGCTGCGGCATTCCAGGTCCTCTGCCCGTACTGCATCGGTGGCAGTTGCCTGCACGCCGTATTCCGTGCAGGTCACATCACAAATTGCGGTACCCGCGTACCACCACTGCGGCAAAAAGCTGCTGTTCGTTTCCGGAATGCGCAGCGCCGCATTGGCGTTGTACACCGCACCGATTACAAAACCGAAACCCGTTTGTTTGTTGTAGGAAGATACGCCTTGCGCGATGTTCCATGTAAACTGCATCTTATGTACACTCCTTTGTACATTCAACAAATGGTATATACTTTCCGTGGGCGTTGACGGGTCGGTGCAGGCACCGTCCCTTGCAACGGTTGTTTTGCATAAAAATTGGGGCCGCTGCCCGGCAGCGGCCCCAACAGCGCATGATGTATACGCGATTTTAAATTTTCTTACTTGACAACCAGGACATTGCCATCAGCAATCAGGCTTGCCTTTTCATCGAGGATTTCCTGATAACCGGCATCCAGATACTCCTGGCAGTACTCCTCATACTTGGACTCAAACTCGTCGGGGCTGCAGGTAACGCAGTCAACATAGGCTTCCTGCCACAGGCTGTTCAGGTCAGCGCTGTATTCGGTGGTAGCTTGAACTGCCTTGGAGAAGATCGGGGTGATGATACCGCCGCTCTCGCCCTTCTTTTGCAGGTCGTAAGCATCTTGGACAACCCAATCATAACCGGCGGGAGCCAGGGTTGTCTTGTTGGCCTGCAGGTCAGCGGCCTCGTCGCCGTAGTGCTGGACCTCCTGAACGAGGCACCAGTAGTCCTTGTTATTATTGTTGCTCAGCTTGTCGTCACCGGTGTAGTCGGTGTTGTAAACATTGATGCGGTCCACGACGTTATAGGTCTTGCCCTCTTCGCCGTACTGGAGGTACTTCAGGTTATCGGGCTGGCTCATCCAGTCAAGGAACATATATGTGGCGGCGCGCTCCTCAGCGGTGGCGTTGGCGTTGATGCCCATAATCATGCCATAGCTGGGATACTCATAGTAGTGTGCGGTGAAGCCGTCGGCAACCGTGCCGGAAGCGGTAGAACCCATAACGGCTACTTCGGCGTTGGGGTCGTTGGCCAGCAGGCTGCTGAACACATCGGTGCCGCTGGACATATAGAAGCTGTACGTAGCGCACTGACCGGAGACAAACTTGCCCTTGGCCAGCGTGTCATCGGTGGTCAGGTAAAACTCCGGATCAACGATGCCTGTGTTGTACTTCTCATTCATATCCTGCAGGTAATTCTTAGTGGCGGTCCAAGTAAACGGTGCAACGTTCAAATCCAGGTACTGAGCCAGCTCGTCATCGCTGGTGCCCTCGGGGATCCAGTTGTAGAAGTAGGTGAAGCTCTTGGTGATCAGCGGAGCGTTCTCAACACCAAGACCCGCGTCCTTGAAGGCCTGCATGGCGGTCTTGAGTTCCTCGTTGGAGGTGGGCACATCCAGCCCGACCTGATCCAGCCAGTCCTTACGAATCAGCGTGACCCAGTTGTAGTAGACGGGGTCGCGCTCTGCGAAGATGAAAGCATTTTCACC
>VOFG01002337.1_pt1 | contig 93976 bp, 114 predicted proteins | sample 5384171 | NCBI WGS metagenome assembly VOFG01 (sample SAMN12384726, study PRJNA508395) | human gut metagenome | isolation source: healthy gut F | host: Homo sapiens
CATGATGATCTGCACGGTCTCTTCCACATATTCGTCATTCTCATCGATATGCAGGAAAAGTGTGACAAAAGGAGACTGTCCGTTGGTGGTCATCAGAGTATTGATCTGATACTGGATGGTCTGCACACCGGATTTCAGTTCGTCATGCACACGCATCTGCACGATCTTGTCCTTGGCTGCCTGATCCAGAGTATCCCCGAATTCTTCCTCCAGCTGTTTTGCAAATTTTTCCTTACTCTTACGCAGATATTTCCCCAGATGCTTGATATTGACGCTCTGGCCGCCGTACTGGTTGCTGGCCACTGCCGCAATGATCTGGGTGGTCACGGTACATGCCACCTGAAAGCTCTTGGGAGACTCGATCATCTTGCCGTTGATGGAAGTGCCGTTGTCCAACATGTCCTTGATATTGATCAGACAACAGTTGAAGATCGGCTGGATGAAATAATCCGCATCATGGAAATGCAGCACACCGTTGTCGTGCGCCATGGCAATATGCTCCGGCAAAAGCAGACGTCTGGTAACGTCACGGGACACTTCGCCCGCAATATAGTCTCTCTGAGTGGAAGCCAGACGGGTATTCTTGTTGGAATTTTCCTCCGCCAGCTCCTTATTCTCATTCCGGATCAGTTTTAAAATAGATTCATCCGTAGTATTGGACTTTCTGAGCAGACTTCTCTGGTAACGGTATACAATATATTTCTTGGCCAGGGTATACTTATTATGCTCTACCAGATGCTCTTCGATCATATCCTGGATATGCTCCACGGTCTGGGTCTGTCTGCCCTCCTGCTGTACATCCTCCAGAATCTCCTCGATCAGTCCCTCACTGGCACGATACCGCTCCTCCACTTCATTGTTGGCCTTATGGATTGCTTCCCGGATCTTCTCCTCTTCATAAGGCACTACTCTGCCGTCTCTCTTCTGAATCTTCATTGCTGTTTCCCTCACTTTATATCATTCCCATAAGATACGAATTCCTGCATAAGCCGAAAGAAAAGCCGCATCGGAAGCAAGTTCCCGACACGACTTTTCTGCAAATCATAGTGTCTCACTAGATTTTGTGTTTTCAAGTAATTTCGTATCTACATCTTGTATCTAATATTATAGTGAGGATACATGGAAAAAGCAAGTATCTTTTTTAAAACATTCCTCTTCCACCATAACCGCCGAAGCATAAACCGCCACCGCCACAGCAAAGGTTGCAGAACAGATTGGCCAGACAAATTTTCAGGCACAGGTCGTTGCCACCCACATGGGGATAGCCATAGGCTGCCTGTCTGCTCTCATACCACCGTCCCCCGCTCTGTAGTCTCTGCAGGAGCATCTGGTATTCCATATTCTGGGGATCCAGCGCCACCGCCTTGTTTGCATGTTCCAGCGCCGCTACATTATTTCCAAGGCCCATGTGTGCCATGGCACTGTAGTAATACCATCTGGCCGTCTTCTCATGCTCTCCCATGCCGTCCAACGTATTTCTGGCCTCTCTGTAATAGCCGTTTCTGAGATAATTACCGGCTGCCCGCAGTCTGGGCTCTTCTTCATAGCCAGAAGTCTGCTGTTGCCAGCCTGCCTGCTGCCAGAAGTCTCCAAATCCCTGACCGTAGCCGCCATATCCCTGGCTTCCACCGTAGCCGCTTCCGCTACCACCATAGCTCTGCCTGCCATATCCGCCACCGTAACTGTAGCCTTCGGTCCGCTCCTTCATGATCTGCTGGTAGGCTGCCTGGATCTCTTGAACTTTTCTTCCGCCTGATCCTTATTGGGATTGTTGATATTGGCATCGGGATGGTATTTCCGGCTCAGTGCCTTATATGCTTTTTTTATTTCCTCCTCGGAGGCATCTCTGCTCACTCCCAGAACACTGTATGGATCATAAGTCATTTCCCGTTACCTCTTTTGCACTGTCTTTCATCCGTTTCTTCCGCACGATCTCATAACGGCACCATACACCGGAATACAGAATATTCCGCAGAATATCTACATTCTGTAAAATAGGAAGCTGTTCGAACTCCTTACAGCACTCCGACATCATCATGGTCAGGATCTGCCGGCATTCCTCCTCAAAGCCCGGTTCCTCATACCGTTTCTTTAACGGATTATAGGTTCCTTTTTTGAGATCCTGCTCGATATCCTCATAGGCATCCAACAGATAAATGAATTTTCCCAGGAAAAATCCAAGTCTCTCCAGATTGTCCTTCCACTCATCCTCACGACAGGATACAATCTGTGCCATGACTCTGCCAAACAATCCCGCCATGGTATCAATGTCCGCATTGCCCTGCTTTTCCGCATCCGCAAAATCCTGCATGGCCAGTGAGATATTTCTTACTTTTTCCTGATATAATAACGGTTTTTACGGAATTTTCTTCCCAACAGATAACTGTACACCAGTCCCTTCAGACTATGCTCGTCCTCCCAGTCGTCCTCCGCTTTATAGCAGGAAAAAAGTACCGTCATATCTGCCACATAATCCGTAAACAGATTTCTTCTTGTGGGATGTTTTTCCAAAGGATGGGCCACACATCTGCACTGGGCCTCCTGCTCCTCCGGTTCATATAAGCCGGTGAGCAGCATCAGGATAAAAGTCATATCGTAATTCAGAGAAAGCTGCCCCAGGACACCGTAACGTTCCTTCAGGCTCTGACACAATCCGCAATAATAGGATCGATAAACATCATACTCCTTAAATTTCATTTCCGACTGATTGATCGCAATATATCCGAACATCTGGCTCACCACCCTTTCCTATATTTCTGTATTCCAATTTTCATTTCCCGTGATCCTGCCACAGGATTTTCCCGTCAGGTCTTGCGGATAAATTCTTCACCGCATTTTCTGCACCGGATTGCGATCTTCCCCTTATGTCTGGGTACCCGAATCTTCTGTCCGCATTTCGGGCATTTATAGATCTTGTACTCCTTACGACCGGCAATAGCCTTTTTCTTTCGCTGCCACCATCCGCGAACCTTCATTTCTTTCTTCAGATACCACTGGTTCTCGGCACTCCTCTTACTCAGGTCTTTAGAAAACATCCGGTAATACGCATAGACTAACAGGGCCAGAGCCAGCACATAAAATATTCTCAGACCAAAAAAAGAGAGCGCCAGGCAGACCAGAGCCACAATCATCAAAAACTGATTGAAGCGGTCGTTGCCATAACGCCCCCACATGAAACGCTGTAACTTCTCTTTCATGAAGTACCACCTTTCGTCCGCCACCATACAGGGGACACATTATCCAAATCTTTCAGAGTCTCCTTCGCGAAGTCTCCTCTGAATGTTACCTACATTATGGTATGCCGAAAGGCAAAAAGCAATTAACTAAGTATAAACTTTTGTAAAAGAACCATTATTTATTCCACAGTTCCTGGGCCCGTTCATCCCAGTTTTTCGCGTATTCCGCGCACTTTCCGCACAGATGCTCCACAGACTCCGGTGACTGTAAATCAGTGGAATGTGCTCCGGTCTCATGCACCATACGCTGTAAGATTTCCGGATTTTCCAGCATCGGGCAGGGCTTTAAGTGATTGCAGTTGAAAGGCTGGTTCACACGGTATGCCATAAACAGTGGCTGCTTCAACGCAGTCAGCAGATCTACTTCCTTGATATTGGCACCGGAATAATGGATGAATACACAGGGCTCCACATCGCCGTTTGGATTGATATGGCAGTAGTTTCTGCCGCCTGCGATACATCCGCCCACATATTCTCCATCGTTCTGGAAATCGAAGGCAAAGATAGGTTTTCCGCCCTTCATGGCACGGATTTCACGAATACGGTGATACATATATTCTCTCTGGTCCGGATCTAAGAGCAATTCGGTAGATGCATCATTGCCTACGGGCATATAATGGAAATACCAGCTGAATCTGGCACCTTTTTCAATGATCATATCCAGGAATTCATCACTGGTGACTACTTTATAGTTCTTGCTGGTATAGCAGATGGAAGTTCCGAAGATCAGACCGTACTGCTTCATCAGATCCATGGCATGCATTACTTTATCAAACACGCCCTTGCCGCGGCGTAAGTCGTTCACTTCGTCGAAGCCTTCCAGACTGATAGCTACGGAGAAGTTGCCTACCCGCTTCATCTCCTGGCAGAATTTCTCATCGATCAGCGTGCCGTTGGTAAATGCATGGAAGCCACAGTCATCGTGTTTCTCGCACAGACGGATGATGTCATCCTTTCTGACCAGAGGTTCGCCACCGGTGAAGAAATACAGATAGATACCAAGTTCCTTACCCTGGGTAACGATGCGATCCATATCTTCAAAGCTTAAGTTCAGACGATTGCCGTACTCTGCCGCCCAGCAGCCGGTACAATGCAGGTTGCAGGCACTGGTGGGATCCATCAGGATCAGCCAGGGGATATTGCACTGATGTTTCACACGCATCTCGTTAATCTCTTTTTTACCGCAGAACGCCGCCTCAAAACCATAGTCCAGTGCGGACATTTTGATGACATGGGGATCCACTTCGTTTAAGATCCGGTTCACATACTGCATCCATTTGCTGTCCGGATCCTGGATCATACGTCTTGCCGCATCATAGCTTTCCTTGCGGAAGGTATCTCCCATAAATTTTTCCGACAGATCTACCAGCTTTAAGAATGCCTTTTCTCTGTCTGCTTCGTCCTTATTCACATACTTCAGAATTCCGTCGATTGCTGCGCCAAATGCAGCTCTCTCAACTTTGTGTTTCACGTCTGCCATACGATTTACCTCACTTTTGTCTATTTATTCTATGAATCACGGTATTTCAGATATAATATCGAAACAATACATCCACGCCGGCAAGCAGGAAGATCAGCGCTCCACTGATCAGTACACGGTTTCTTCCATGACACCCGATCCGATATCCCGCATAGATGCCGACGATGACCGCCAGCGCAGCCATAATTGCCAGCTGAATGATCTGCGCCGTTACTCTGGTGTCTAAAAAGCCCATGCCAATTCCCGTCAGAAAACTGTCCACACTGGTAAGCATGGCCCAAATGCATAGCTGTCTCCAGGCGAAGGCATCTTCCCTTCGTTCCAGCGGGTCCCGCATATGTAGTGCCCGGACGATCAGCCATATCCCGATCAGGAAAAAAATAACTGCCGATGCCGCCCTGAACAGTCTTTCTGTCCGCTGATAGTTCATTGCAATGTACGGAAGTTCCGAAATCAGGCTTCCTAAAAGCATTGCACCGCTCTGCCATCCTGTGAACAGCAGGATCATTTTCAGGATCTGCTTTTTGTCCAGTCTGGAAAGCATAGCGCCTTTGTATAATGCATAGGTAAAGACATCCAGGGATAGTCCCACCGATACAATGAAAATTTCATACCATGCCATCCATGCAACCCCTTTCTCCCGTTATAATGTTTTTATCTCTTTTCATTTTTTACTTTAAACAATTTTCCGGCATATGGTAAGATACAACCCTTGCACAGCGTTTTTCCTGCTCTTACATTTTTTCGATAACTGTAAATATTCCGCGACATTTTGGCAAAAGTGTCGTTTAAAGTTGAGAAAAGAAAGTTTTTTGGTTATAATATTTCTATCCCGGTTCTTTTATAGGAAAAGGAGTCCTGTGATGAAGACAAAAGAATTATTGGCAGACAGTTTTCGTTCTCTTGTGCTTACCATGCCTTTTCAGAAGATTTCCATCAAAATGATCACGGATGGTGCACATGTGATCCGCCCTACTTTCTATAACTATTTTCAGGATAAATACGAAGTGATTGAGTTTCTGTTCGACCAGGACATCGGCAGCAAAGTCGAAGTCATGATCGAAAACGATATGGAACAGGAAGCCATCAAGCTGATGTTTATCTGTTTTGAAAAAAATAAGGAATATTATCATCGACTTTTTGAAACCACAGGCCAGAATTGCTTCGGAGAATTTTTTTCACACTACTGTGAACAAACCTTTTTCCGGATTCTGTCCAGACATCCTATGAGGAAAATGCCCTGCGAACTTATCACACCGCAGTCACTGGCACATTATAATGCCCTCTTATTAATTGAAATTCTAAAGTTATGGCTCTCCTCTCCGAAAGAAGTCCCTGCGGAGAAAATTTTTGAGGCCTACCAATATATTATACGAACTCCGATACTGGATATGATCCAATATCCGGAACCATAAAAAGACAGGTCGAACTGACCTGTCTTTTTATATCTGATAAACTTATAATCTTGTGATCACAAAGATATCATAGATTGCCTGAATTGCAGTCTCAAAATCTTCATTTGCCACACCGATGATGATGTTCAGCTCGGAAGATCCCTGGTCGATCATCTTAACATTGATATTTTTGTGTGCCAGTGCGGAGAAGATTCTGCCGGCAGTGCCGCGGGTGGACTTCATGCCACGGCCTACGACAGCGATCAATGCCAGGTCGGATTCAATGTCAATGGAATCCGGATTTGCCAGTCTGTGGATGCCTGCCACTACCTTCTGTTCCTTGTGCATGAACTCATCCTGATGTACGAATACCGTCATGGTATCAATGCCGGAGGGAACATGCTCGAAAGAAATACCATTTTCTTCAAATGCCTGCAATACCTTTCTGCCGAAACCGATCTCGGAGTTCATCATATCTTTTTCAATATTGACGGAGCAGAAGCCCTTCTTGCCGGCGATACCGGTGATCACGTATTTGGACTTCTGACAGGTGCTTCCCACGATCCAGGTACCATTGTCCTCGGGAGCGTTTGTATTGCGGATATTGATAGGGATACCTTCCTGACGTACCGGGAAAATGGCATCCTCATGAAGAACGGTAGCACCCATATAGGCCAGCTCGCGAAGTTCACGATAGGTGATAGTCTCAATAGCCTCGGGATGATCAATGATGCGTGGATCCGCAATCAGGAAACCGGATACATCGGTCCAGTTCTCATAGACATCCGCTTTGGCAGCCTTGGCCACGATGGAACCGGTGATATCGGATCCGCCTCTGGAGAAGGTCTTTACCGTTCCGTCAGGCATCGAACCGTAGAAGCCGGGAACTACCGCTTCCTTGCTCTCTGCCAGTCTGGCACGCAGTACTTCATTGGTCTTTGCTGCGTCAAATTCGCCGTTCTCATCGAAGAAGATGACGGTTGCCGCATCAATGAAATCATAGCCCAGATAATTTGCCATGATAATACCGTTCAGATATTCACCACGGGAAGCCGCGTAATTGCTGCCGGCCTTTGCCTTAAAGTTCTTCTCAATAGTCTTGAACTCATCGACAAGATCCAGATCCAGCTGCAGTCCGTCGATGATCTCCTGATAACGGGCTTTGATAGCATCCAGCTCTGCCTTGAAGCTCTTGCCCTGATCTGCCAGATCATAGCAGGCATACAACATATCCGTTACCTTGGTGTCATTGGAAAATCTTTTCCCCGGTGCGGAAGGTACCACATATTTTCTCTCCTTATCTGCCCGGATGATGTTTCCTACTTTTTTGAACTGCTCTGCGCTTGCCAGAGAACTTCCACCGAATTTCACTACTTTTGACATAACATTTTCTCCTCAACTCTATCTAATGATGTCGGGATCAAAAGCCCCCGACTTTTATACCAGACGGATCCTGCCGAGCATCTGCCCGCCCAGTGCCTCGTATTTTGCCTGAAAATCTTTTTCCTTCATACTCTGTGTGAAGTATCCGAAGTCTTCCTTCCGGTCCTTAAGATGTACCATCCGGCCTCCGGGGAACGCTGCTGTAACCGCATCTTCCGCTCCGGCCTTTGCCCGGATGAAGAAACTTCTCTCGGCCTCGCCGATGTCTGCCAGCTTTACTTCCTCTTTGTCCCAGAAGCACATGATCACCTTGCCCTGATGTCTTGCACGGTCGACGACATCCGATACTACCGCGCTGGCGGTGGGAAGCTTACCTGCGCCCCGTCCGTAATACATGGAATCTCCCAGCATGTTGCCGGTGACAAATACAGCATTGAATACACCATGTACCATGGCAAGCGGATGTTCTTTGGAAAGTAAAAACGGTGCTACCATAACCTCTGCGGTATTATCATCAATGGCCCTGCTTCTGCCCAATAGCTTGATGGTATGATCTGTGGCATTGGCGTATTCGAAATCCGCTGCTGTGATCTTAGTGATACCTTCGGTGGGAACCTTCTCGGAATCCACATTTTTACTGAACATCAGGGAAGACAAAATTGCAATCTTACGGCAGGCATCATAACCTTCCACATCCGCTTCCGGATTGCGCTCCGCATAGCCTTTGTCCTGCGCTTCCTTCAGAACCGCAGCAAAGTCCGCACCCTCTTTTTCCATTTTACTTAAGATATAATTCGTAGTACCGTTTAAGATACCGTTGATAGCCTCGATCTTTTCTGCTGTCAGGGAATAATTCAACGGACGGATAATGGGAATACCGCCGCCCACACTGGCTTCGAACAGATAGTTACAATTATGTTCTCTGGCGATCTGCAGCAGTTCGGGACCGTGCTTGGCTACCAGCTCCTTGTTGGAGGTGCAGACGCTCTTGCCCCGTTCCAGAGCCTGCTTCGTGAACTGATAAGCGGCTCCGACACCGCCCATGGTCTCACAGACAATGGTCACACTGTCGTCATGTAAGATCGTATTGAAATCATGAATGACTTTGTCCTCGTAAGGATCTCCGGGGAAATCTCTCAGATCCAGGATGTATTTTACCTCCAGTTCCTGTGCGGACTTCTTGTTCACCATGTCCTTGTTTTTTCTCGATAACTTCCACCACACCGCTGCCCACGGTGCCGTAGCCTAATACTGCAACGTTGATCATATCATAACCCTTGCCTTTCTCATAGCCTGCAAACTTTCAGGTACTTTAGTACCTTGCGCAGGCACAAATTGCGTGTGAAAAATTTTATTCTTTTGCCAGTATTTTTACATGATGTACACTGGGCTGTCCCTCCAGCTGCTCAATCATCCGGGAAATGTCCCCCGTGGTCTGCAATACCTGAATACTCAATGTCAGAGAAGCGATTCCGTTGATGGGAATACTCTGATGGATCGTCAGGATATTGGCCCGGTACTCTGCGATGATCTTCAGCACATCCGACAATATCCCCGGTTCATCATCCATCTGAAAGGTAAGAGTGATGGTCGTTCCCTGGGAATTGTCATGAAAGGGAAAAATATCATCTTTGTACTTATAAAAAGAACTGCGGCTGATACCTACCGCATCAACCGCTTCCTGTATGGTCAGAACCTTCTCTGACTCCAGAAGCCGCTTTGCTTCCACTACCTTTAACAGTACTTCGGGGATCGCCTTCTGCTTCACCACAAAATACTTGGTCGTTTCTCCCATATGTTATCCTTTCTTCCGGTTCGTATCTGTAGTGCGGACACTTGTTTTTCACCGAGGGATATTCTAGCACAGTAAAGCATGAAAGACAACCCCCATTTTTAACCTTTTGCTGTAAATTCAAAAAAGTTCAAAACAGGGGTTGTCTCTAATTCTTGCGGGGATATTTGTTCCCCGTCTCACGATATGCGTTAAAATCCCATGCCGGTCCCGTCTGTAACCATTCATACATGACGTGTTCTGTATTCTCATAAAAATGTACCGGCGTTCTCTTTTTCTCCCTCCTGATATGGGAAAATCGCATCTCCCGCCGCTCCGTCCATCAGTCTCACATATGCATCCTGAAGATCCTCGTAAGCTGCAGGAACAAGCGATGTCTGTAACGGATGGCTCTCTCCCACACCTTTTACCAGGAACAGAGGATTCTGTCTGTCATATGCCGAGACCTCAGTCTGAGGATCAAAAGCCATGATCTGCCATAACGATAATAACCGAATTGTCATACAGATCTGACTGTTTCAGCTTATCAAGAAACTGACCGATCACCTGATATTGGCCTCCAGCGTCTCCGTATACGAAGAATCTCCTACCGCATTCAGATCCGCATCATACAGGAAAGGAACATGCCCTCCCTGCAAATGATAATACCGGAAACACTTTCCTCCTGATACGTCACCTCTTCTTCCTGCATATGTGTGGCAAATTCTTTGAGATCCCAGGTATACAGAGGATTGCTCTCGTCCACAAAGGCATTGTGCTGCCCCTGCGTCTGTACAATGGCCCGATAACAGTATTCCTTTAGGAAAAACGGTGCGTAGCGGATGCCGCCCAGCTTGCAGATTGCCCGCCTGAAATACTTCCAGACATACGCCTCATGCTGCAGTTCCACCATATTGGAAAACTGATAGGTATACGAAGTCACCCACGGATCAGACTCATACAATGCGATGTCATAATCCCTCTCAGACAGTTCCCGGAACAATCCTGATTCATCCACAGCTGCCGCCGCGTAATCCAGATAATATTCTTCTCCTTCATACCATTTTGCCCGATAAGATATACGGAACAGAAAACGCCGTCCAGGGATATGCTCCCACCATATCCGGATAAATAAGTAAAATCAGCAAATGTCTCTGTATAGGCCGGATCCGAATCCATCACTTCTTCAAAAGTCTTCGCATCCACCGCATCCAACAGCAATACCAGGAAATTCTGATCCTGTGACAGACGGTACTGTCCGTTCTCCAGTGCATAATAAGTGGTTCTCTCCCGGTAAGCCCCTGTGGTCACAGTCATCGTCACAAGCGTTATCATGAGAATTCCCGAAAGTCCCGCACTCACAGCCATACAGATTCCCTGAAATCTCTTTGCACCAAGCAGCTTTGCCACGGTCACGACCGCTGCCGCTATGAGAATACACACTATCGCTGTCTTTATATTTTCTCCCCGGTAGTCCTCCCATACGATTTCCGTGCCGTCGAAAGGCGGCATATGATTCACCAGAAAATTGCCCTGCACATATAAAAGTAAGCAAAACCACCAGTTCTGCTGCCGTAACGAACCGGCAAAAAACTTTGGAGATACAGGCTGCCAAAAGGATTCCCAACACATTCAGTCCAAAAAAAGTGCAAAATTCTGCAGAACCGCTTTTAATATCTTATAAAAAAATCAAACCAGAATTCTGTCTGGTTCGTAACATACAATTCAACGGTGCATAAATAAAAAAATAAAACAGACAGCAAAAGCTGCCAGCAGTCCCGGCGCTGCCACCTTCCACCTGTCCGTCACAAAGGTTTTCCATTTCTCTTTTTCATCTGTTCCCTCTATCTGCTGTTCTTTTGTATTCCGTCCAACATTTTAACACGACGACTGTATAAACTCAACTCCCACATAAATAAAGGCCAGCCTGCACATTTACATGTACGGGCTGACCTTTGCAAACAGCTTCTGCCTAGATCAGAGGATATTTGTCTGTTAATTTCTGAATGATGGCTCTGGCTGCGGGAACCTGTTCCTCGCCGCCCTTGATGACCATGGCAATGGCCTCTGCCACCTGATCCATATCCTCGGTGTTCAGACCTCTGGAAGTTACCGCAGGGGTTCCCAGACGGATACCACTGGTCACGAACGGAGACTGGGGATCGTTGGGGATGGTGTTCTTGTTGGCGGTGATGTGAGCTGCATCCAACAGCTTCTCCACTGCCTTACCGGTCAGACCGTAAGGGGTCAGGTCTACCAGCATCAGATGATTGTCGGTACCGCCGGAGACAATCTTAATGTCACGGCTCATCAGGCCCTTGCACAATGCCTGTGCGTTGTCCACAATGTTCTTCTGATATACCTTAAAGTCGTCGCTTAATGCTTCCTCGAAGCAGACAGCCTTGGCTGCGATGACATGCATCAGCGGGCCGCCCTGAATGCCGGGGAAAATAGCTTTATTAAAATTGAATTTCTCGTTGGCTTCCTTGTTGCAGAGGATCATACCGCCTCTGGGTCCGCGCAGTGTCTTGTGGGTGGTGGTGGTCACTACATCCGCATAGGGAATGGGACTGGGATGAAGGCCTGCTGCCACAAGGCCTGCGATATGTGCCATATCTACCATCAGTACCGCACCGACTTCATCCGCCACTTCACGGAACTTTTTGAAATCAATGGTACGTGCATATGCAGAAGCACCTGCAATGATCATCTTGGGTCTGCATTCCAGGGCCAGCTCCCTCATTCTGTCATAATCCAGGAAACCGTTGTCATCCACGCCGTAAGGTACTACATGGAAATATTTACCGGACATATTGACGGGTGAACCATGGGTCAGATGTCCGCCGTGATCCAGATTCATACCCATAATGGTATCGCCGGGCTTCAGCACAGCGAACTGCACTGCCATATTTGCCTGTGCTCCGGAATGGGGCTGTACATTGGCATAATCACATCCAAACAGCTTCTTGGCACGTTCGATCGCCAGATTCTCGATGACATCCACGCACTCACAACCACCGTAATATCTCTTGCCGGGATATCCTTCCGCATATTTATTGGTCAGTGGACTTCCCATAGCTGCCATAACAGCCTTACTTACCCAGTTTTCAGATGCGATCAGCTCGATGTGACTGTTCTGACGATTCTCCTCGTCAATAATGGCCTGTGCCACTTCGGGATCTACTTTTTTTACTTCATCCAATGAATACATGCCTCATTCCTCCTTATGTTACGTTAATTCGCTAAACTTATGGTTTAGTATAGCATAGAACCTTTTATTTGCAAAGACAGAAAATGAACAATGTTGGCAGAAGCCCCCTGGTGTGTTAGAATAAACTTTAACATAACTATTCAGAGCCTCATTCGCCATAAAAATTTTCAAAATTATGCTCATTCATGCAAGCATGATTCGCAAATTTATGCAAATTTTCCCGGCTCTGAATAGTTACAACTTTACGAAAGATGGGGAATCCTCATGTATCATATTATTATCAATCCCGCCTCCCGCTCCGGAAGAGGGGCAAAAATCTGGGCCGAACAGGTGGAGCCGGCTCTGAAAGCAGGCAATACCGAATATCAGACCTATTTTTCCGGGAAAGCCGGAGAAGTCCGACAGCTGGCCGCACAGATCACCGCAGAGCATGCTGCAGAGCCTGACTTAACGCTCATCGTTCTGGGGGGTGACGGCACGATAAACGAGACCCTTCAGGGCATTGCAGATCCTTCCAAAGTCATCCTCGGCTACATTCCCACCGGCTCCAGCAATGATCTGGCCCGAGATCTGGGAATTTCCAAGGATCCAAAGGCTGCTCTCAATCTGATCCTTCATAATAATTCTCCCAGAGCCATGGATCTGGGGAGACTGACCTATCTGGACGAAGACCAGCCGGAAGAATCCAGGCTTTTTGCCGTCAGCTGCGGGATCGGCTTTGATGCCGCCGTCTGTGCGGAAGCCATGAGTTCCCGGATCAAGGATACCATGAACCGGATCGGCTTAGGAAAGCTGACCTATCTGGGTATCGCCTTAAAACAGCTGATCACTGCCCGCAAGGTCTCCTGCACGCTGACACTGGAGGACAAGGTACATGACAAAAAGGAATCCGTAGAACTCCCCCGTTTTCTGTTCGTGACCTGTATGAGTCACCGTTACGAGGGCGGCGGTTTCATGTTCTGCCCTCCCGCTGTCGATCATGACGGGGTATTGGATCTCTGTTCCGTAGGCAATATTTCCAAGGGATTGGTTCTGCTGGCCCTGCCCACTGCCTTTTTCGGCAAACATTATTTTGTCAAAGGCATCAATGCCCATACCGCCACACAGATGTCCATAACAGCTTCCGCTCCTCTGTGGGTGCATACAGACGGAGAAGTGACAAGAAAGAGCCGCGGTTTCCGGGTGGAATGTCTCCCCGGTGCCATCCGGATGATCACACCTTAAACAGATTTAACACACTCTAAAGATTTTCTTAAGAATGCTTAAGTATTCCAAAAAAGCCTTGATTTTTTTGTTCCGATAGCTATACTAAAATTGATTTTAGAACATAGGTTTTTAGAGAAATGAGGTTTTTATGGAAAAATTACGGATCTTCTATTTGAAATATAAACATGCCATTCCTCTTATTATATATGGCATTATTTACATGACCTGGTTCGCCTGGCTGGAGAAAAATACTACCGGACATTACCGGATCATACATATGGCGGCGGATGATTATATTCCTTTTTGTGAAGTGTTCGTCATCCCTTACTTTTTGTGGTTTGCCTATGTATCGGCTGTGGTCATTTATTTCTTTTTCAAGAACAAAGAGGATTATTACCGCACCTGTATCTTCCTCTTCACGGGCATGACGATTTTCCTGATCGTATCCACCCTGTGGCCCAACGGACAGCACCTTCGTCCCGCTGTTATGCCGAGAGACAATATCTTCACCCGTATGGTAGCCGCTCTGTATCGGACAGACACTCCTACCAACCTGTGGCCCAGCATTCATGTATATAATTCTCTGGGTGCACACTTTGCCATTATCCGCAGCAAATGCTTTGAGAAGAAAAAAGGCATCCGCATCGGTTCCCTGATCCTGGCTGTCTCCATTATTATGGCAACCATGTTCATCAAACAGCATTCCGTATTTGATGTGCTTACTGCTTTCGTCATGGCGGCTGTGATGTACACACTGGTATATCGTTATGATCTGCTGATCGCTGTCAGAGAGTTCCGCAATAAGAGAAAAGCAAAACCGCAGATCGGCTAAAGGTTGTTTCAAAACGTGCGCCGACGGCGCAGCTATAAAAATGCAGTGACGTTACCCACGCCACTGCATTTCTTTTGCCCTCATTTATGATCTGTTACATTACAATACTTCTTCGCTCTTCCTCAATGCCGAGGCAATGACCGCATCCATATCATAGTAGCGGTATTCCGCCAGTCTTCCGCCGAAGATCACGTTCTTTTCCGTATCTGCCAGCCTTTTATACTCTGCATACAAAGCGCCGTTCTTTTCATCATTGACTGGATAATAAGGCTCATCTCCCGGCTTCCATTCGGAACTGTACTCTCTGCTGATGACCGTCTTCGGGAGATCCTGTCCCTGTTCGTCCTTGCCAAACTCGAACCATTTGTGCTCGATGATCCGGGTCCAGGGAGTCTCGCGATCCGTGTAATTCACCGCAGCATTTCCCTGGAAGTTGGGAACATCCAGCACCTCTGTCTCGAACCTGACGGAACGATATTCCAGTGCTCCCAGAGAGTAGCCGAAATAGGCATCGATGGGGCCGGTATAGACAACAGTCTCTGCCAGTTTATCCAGTTCCTCTTTCTGCTCCAGATAATCTGTGTTCAGGCGTACCTCAATGCCCTCTAACAGATGTTCCACCAGCTTCGTGTAACCGCCAATGGGAATGCCCTGATACAACGCATTGAAATAGTTGTTGTCAAAAGTCAGACGCACCGGCAGACGTTTGATAATGAAGGCCGGAAGATCTTTACAGTCACGTCCCCACTGCTTCTCGGTGTAGCCCTTTACCAGTTTTTCAAAAATATCCTTACCCACCAGAGAGATGGCCTGTTCCTCCAGATTTTTCGGTTCCGTGATCCCGGCAGCCTGCCGCTGCTCTTCAATCTTGGCCGCAGCTTCTTCGGGAGTCACCACGCCCCACATTTTATTAAAAGTATACATGTTAAAAGGCAGTGAGTACAACTCTCCGTGATAATTGGCCACCGGAGAATTGGTGAAACGGTTGAACTCCGCAAATCGCGTAATGTATTTCCACACCTTTGTATCATTGGTATGAAAAATATGGGCACCGTATTTGTGGACATGAATTCCTTCCACCGTTTCCGTATAAATGTTTCCCGCCACATTAGGGCGTTTGTCAATGACCAGAACCTTTTTCCCTCTGTCGGCCGCTTCTCTTGCGAACACCGCTCCGTACAGGCCGGAACCAACCACCAGATAATCGTATTTCATAAGTTCTACATATTTCCTTTCTCACAGTCGCATTCCTGCGCTTACGTTATTTCCGTACAACAGCCTTCTCTCCGAAGACACGTTTCAGAACCACCAGAGTAGCCAGTGTCAGCAGAATACCGATCACCAGACAGATCACCACATTCTGTACAAAACCGGCAATGGTATAAGTCACAAAAGAGATTGCCGCCACGGTCAGTACATAAGGTACCTGGGTGGATACATGGTTGATATGATTACACTGTGCTCCCGCAGAAGCCATAATAGTCGTATCGGAGATGGGGGAACAATGGTCACCCATAACAGCACCTGCCAGACATGCAGACACACCGATGATGATCAGATGCTCGGCTCCGGGTACGATAGCTCCGGTCGTGGGATCGGTAAATACGCCGGTAACGATAGGGATCAGAATACCGAAGGTTCCCCAGCTGGTACCGGAAGCAAAGGCCAGGAAACATGCTACCAGGAAAATGATGGCCGGAAGCATATTGGTAAGCCCCGTGGATGCTCCCTGCATCAGGCCTGCCACATAGACATCCGCACCTAACAGTCCGGTCATGGTCTTCAGAGTAACGGCAAAGGTCAGGATCAGCATGGCAGGAACCATGGCAATGAAGCCCTGGGTCAGACAGTTCATGGCCTCTTTGAAGGATACCAGTCTTCTGCACATATAGTATACAATGGCAAATAATAATGCGATCAAAGATCCCCAGGGCAGTCCCACGGAAGCGTCCGTTGCGCTGAATGCATCGATAAAGCCCACGCCTTCAAAGAAGCCGCCGACATAGATCATGCCGATGACACAGCAGACAATCAGTACGATCACCGGGATCAACAGATCGTAGACCTTGCCTCTGGTGGAACCTTTGGGTGCATTGTCTGCATTGGCCACGCGCTCTCCCTCGGTGAACAGATCACCCTTTTCTCTGGCATTGCGCTCATGCTTTGCCATGGGGCCGTAGTCGAAGCCCATCAGCGCCATACCGACGACGAATACGATGGTCAGCAGAGAATAATAGTTATAAGGAATAGCTCTTACGAACAGTTCAATACCGGAATAAACACCTTCATCCACCATACCGGATACTGCGGCCGCCCAGGAAGAGATCGGTGCGATCATACAGATGGGTGCTGCGGTGGCATCAATAATGTATGCCAGCTTTGCTCGGGAAATCTTATGTCCGTCTGTTACCGGCATCATAACAGAGCCTACAGTCAGACAGTTAAAATAGTCATCCACGAAAATCAGAACACCTAATAAAAAGGTGGAAAGCAGCGCTCCCGCTCTGGTCTTTACATGCTTTTTCGCCCATTCGCCGAAGGCTGCAGAGCCTCCTGCCTTGTTCATCAGTGCTACCATGGTACCCAACAGGATCAGGAACATGAAGATACCGATATTCCATGCATCCGCCACGGAATTGATAAATCCTTCGTTGATCACCGTATCCAGCGTTGCAATAGGAGAAAATCCAGTATAAATCAAAGCTCCCGTAACAATGCCGATAAACAGTGACGAATATACTTCTTTTGTGATCAGTGCCAATACGATTGCCACCACAGGCGGCAGCAATGCCCAAATTGTTCCATACATAATTTTGCCCTCTCTCGTACTTTTTTTGTAACATTTCAGATACATTTTTACTTTATGGCAAACCCGTATACCTGTCAATATAATTTTCCAAATTAACGCTTTAGCACAGCAATTTATCCGTTCCTTTTCTCTTTTTCGCTTTAAATCGCTAAATTTTCTTGCATCCTTGCACGATCTGGGCTATAATGAGCAATGACATTTAGCAGAAAGGACGTGCCCTGCGCACGATGGAATACCATGAGTTTCGAATTTATCAAAAAACTGCCCACTCCTGCGGAGATCCGCAAGGAACTGCCCCTTCCGGCAGAATTAGCCAGGATCAAAGAAGAAAGAGATGCTGAAATCCGTGACGTCCTCACCGGCAAAAGCAATAAGTTTCTGGTGATTATCGGACCCTGCTCCGCTGATAACGAAGATTCCGTATGTGATTACGTCAATCGTCTTGCCAGAGTGAATGAGAAAGTTAAGGACAAGCTGATCCTGGTGCCCAGAATCTACACCAACAAGCCCCGCACCACCGGCGAAGGCTACAAGGGTATCACCAGCCAGCCCGATCCCGAGAAGAAACCGGATTTCCTGGCAGGTCTGATGGCCATGCGTAAAATGCACATCCGCGCCATCAAAGAGACCGGTCTCACTGCCGCAGATGAAATGTTATACCCGGAGAACTGGGGTTATGTATCCGATATCCTCTCCTATGTGGCCATCGGTGCCCGTTCCGTAGAGGATCAGCAGCATCGTCTGACCGTCAGCGGCTTCGATGTAGCTGCCGGTATGAAGAATCCTACCAGCGGAGATTTCTCCGTAATGCTGAACTCCGTATATGCGGCACAGCACCCCCACTCCTTCATCTATACCGGATGGGAGGTGAATACCCACGGCAACGATCTGGCACACACCGTACTGCGCGGTGCTACCAACAAGCACGGTGCCAATATCCCCAACTACCATTACGAGGATCTGATCCGTCTGTGGGATATGTATGAAAAAATGGATCTGAAGAATCCTGCCTGCGTGATCGATGCGAACCACTCCAACTCCAACAAGCAGTTCAAGGAGCAGATCCGTATCACCAAGGAAGTCATGCACAGCCGTAAACTCAGCCCCGATCTGCACAAGCTGGTCAAGGGCGTCATGATCGAGAGCTACATCGAGGAAGGCAACCAGAAGGTGGGTGCCGGCTGCTACGGCAAGTCCATCACCGATCCCTGTCTGGGCTGGGAAGACAGTGAGCGACTGATCTACGATATCGCTGAGTACGAATAAAAAGAACGATTTTGCAAATGGGGCGCTGAATAGTTAAAACAGTTTCAAAAAAACTGTAGGAATCCTTTTAATAACGCAGGATTCACAAAACATTCCAATAAACATCCGAAGACCAATGCAATCCATATGAGCGCCAGTTTTCCCAATCTGCCGGGCAGGGATTTTTTTCCCTGCCCGGTTGTGTGATGGTAAAAATAAATACTCCGGTGCATATCTTCACACCATCTGAGTAACAGGATCATAGCCGGCAGGTAACACAGATAATGGGGAAAGATGCTCACGATCCCCAGAAGGATCCCCTTGATTCCATACCTAAACACTGCCGTACTCAGAAAAAAGCCCACAGAGAATCCGTATTTTACGGTGACTCCTCCGCAGAAAATCCATCCCAGATAAGTCGTTGCCATGATAATAAGCACCAGAAAATTCCGACATCTTTTGCACAGCACGTACCAGAACAGGATACTGCTGTCCACGGTCATATATTTCATGCGATATAACGTGTCCTCATCCAGCATTCCCGCACGGTTTAACAGAATTCCCCGTCCGAAATACACCGCAAACAATCCCACCACAAATCCCGTCAAAAACAAAAAGTGCAGCGGGAGTTTTCCCGCAGGCAACATGGATCTGTTCCATTTCATATATTCTCGTCTCCCGTCAGGCGTTGTTAGTAATATATGCGGACAACATGGAAAATCATGCTTTCTTATTCGTCTTTCAGAAAAGAAAAAGCCCATCCGGACAGGTACTGCCTGTCTGGATGGGGTTCCCTAAAATCATTATGTAGCAGCCGGTCGTGACTGCTTTTGTCTGTAACGGAATTACTCACTCAGGTATTTGGACGCGTAAGTTAAAATGCCGCAGATTGTCTTGGCATCCTGGATCCTGCAGTCGTAGATCATCTGCTTTAATTCTTCTACGGAATAAGCCTCTACATTGATGAATTCATCTTCATCCAGATGCTGGTTTCCTCTGTCTTTCAGTCCTCTGGCCAGATAAATATCGATCTTCTCATTGCAGAATGCCACTGTGGTATAAATAGAGGTCAACAGTTCCACATGGTCGGTATGATACCCGGTCTCTTCCTGCAATTCCCGCATAGCTGCCTGATCCGTGGGCTCTTCTCTCCAGTTCAGTCCGCCTGCCGGAATCTCCAGAGTCTCACGCTCCAGGGCATTGCGGTACTGACGCACCATCAGAAGTTTACCGTCTTCTCTCACGGCTACCACCGCAGCTGCACCCTTATGGTCGATCAGATCCCATTTTGCAATATTACCGTTGGGAATCTGCATGGTATCCTGATAATAGTCGATAATAGCACCCTTTGCTACCAGATCACGGCTGATACGCTTGAATTCTTCCATAACTTATCATTCCTTCTCATCCAAATCGAATACTTACCTGTTTTCCAGTAATTTATCAACGCTCACCATCTTGACACAAAGCACGAACAGATCCGTAGCCATTGCCATCTCCTCCGGTGTGGGGAAGGAAGGCGCAATACGGATATTGGAGTCCTTGGGATCCTTCTTGTAGGGGAAAGTAGCGCCTGCTCCGGTCAGAGTGACGCCTGCTTCCTTACACTTTGCCACAATGGCTTTGGCGCAGCCTTCCATGGCATCAAAAGAAATAAAGTAACCGCCGTTGGGCTTTGTCCAGGTACCGATACCCAGACCTCCCAGTTCATCTTCCAGTACCTGTAATACTGCCTCGAATTTAGGTCTCATAAGAGCTGCGTGCTTCTTCATATGTTCACGTACGCCATTGACATCTTTAAAATAACGTACATGGCGTAACTGGTTGATCTTATCATAACCAATCGTCTGGATCGTCATGGACTTGCGCATATCATCCAGGTTTGCCTTGGAAGATGCAATAGCCGCAATGCCGGCTCCTGCGAAGGTTACCTTGGAGGTGGAGCAGAACTCGAATACCATGTCCGGATGTCCTGCCTTTTCACACTCGGAAAGGATCTCTAACAGCTGATCCTGTCTGTCATCATATAAATGATGGATTGCATAAGCATTATCCCAGAAAATACGGAAATCCGGTGCAGCAGGCTGCAATGCAGCGAAACGTCTTACGGTCTCATCGGAGTAGGAATATCCCTGAGGGTTGGAGTATTTGGGTACGCACCAGATACCCTTGATAGCGGGATCTTCAGACACCAGTTTCTCTACCAGATCCATATCCGGTCCTTCGGGTGTCATGGGCACATTGATCATTTCGATTCCGAAATGCTCTGTGATTCCAAAATGTCTGTCATATCCGGGTACGGGACACAGGAACTTTACATGATCCAGCTTACACCAGGGGTATTGCCTAAGATGCCATGGGTCATAGCCCGGGATACGGTATCATACATGATGGTCAGGCTGGCATTACCGCAGACGATCACATTCTCCGGCTTCACTTCCAGAATGTCAGCGATCAGTTTCTTTGCCTCAGGAATACCGTCCAGGCCACCATAATTTCGAACATCCATTCCATCCTCAGCCTTCATAGCGCTCTGAGAATTTACAACATCGAGATAATCCATTGTCATATCCAGCTGGTTAACTGCCGGTTTTCCTCTGGACATATCCAGTTTCAGGCCTTTGCCTTTTGCATCTTCATATGCAGCGTTCAGCTCTGCTTTCAATGTTAAAAGTTCTTCCTTGGATAATTCCTGATATGCTTTCATTTCGTACCATACCTTTCTCGTTTTTTCCCATAGGGAATACGCTTTCTTCTGTGGACGTTGGATAATCGTATACAATCATACACTTCGAATATCATACTATAAGAAAGTTCTTTGTACAATACCTTTTTTCGAAAATTTTATCAAAAAAGCTGCTGTGCTTTAACAGCACAACAGCTTTTCTTACTTCGTATGAAATTGTCATTTCTGACTGGTCAGTTATTTGGCGTAATCAATTACGCGGCTCTCACGGATCACATTTACCTTGATCTGTCCGGGATATTCCAATTCAGCTTCGATCTGCTTGGAAATATCTCTTGCCAACAATACCATATCGGCATCTGAAATCTGCTCGGGCACTACCATAACACGAACTTCACGACCTGCCTGAATAGCAAAAGATTTATCTACACCTTTGAAATTGTTTGTGATATCTTCTAACTGTCTTAATCTGCTAGTATAGGTTTCCAGTGTTTCCCTTCTAGCTCCCGGTCTTGCAGCGGATATTGTATCAGCAGCTTGTACAATACATGCAATCAGGGAAGTAGGCTCTACATCGCCATGGTGAGATTCCACGGCATTGATAACCGTAGCGTTCTCTTTATATTTCCGACACAGTTCAGCACCTAGCTGAATATGGGAACCTTCCATCTCGTGGTCTACTGCCTTACCGATATCATGCAGCAGTCCCGCTCTCTTGGCAAGTCTCACATCCAGTCCCAGCTCCGCTGCCAGAAGACCTGACAACTGTGCAACCTCGATGGAATGCTTTAATGCGTTCTGACCATAGCTGGTACGGAATTTCATCTTACCGAGTAATCTTACCAGTTCGGGATGAATGCCATGTACACCAACCTCCAGAGTTGCGGCTTCTCCCTCTTCCTTGATCATTACTTCGACTTCCTTCTGCGCCTTCTCTACCATCTCTTCGATTCTGGCCGGATGGATACGTCCGTCCACAATCAGCTTCTCCAGCGCAATTCTCGCTACCTCACGACGAATCGGATCAAATCCGGACAGGATTACTGCTTCCGGTGTATCATCTATGATCAGGTCTACACCTGTCATGGTCTCAAGGGTACGGATGTTACGTCCCTCACGTCCGATGATACGTCCCTTCATTTCGTCATTCGGTAACTGTACAACGGAAATTGTAGTCTCAGAGACATGGTCTGCTGCACATCTCTGTATAGCGTTAACCACATATTCCTTTGCCTTTTTGTCTGCTTCTTCTTTGGCCCGACTCTCCATTTCCTTGATCATCACGGCCGATTCATGTTTCACTTCATCTTCAACAATTTTCAATAAGTAGTCTTTTGCTTGTTCAGAGGTTAATCCTGAAATTCGTTCCAGTTCCTGCACACGCTGCTCATTCAGTCTGGAGACTTCTTCCTTCATGCGATTGAGGGATTCTTCTCTGGATGCTAAACTTGCCTCGCGCTTCTCGATGGCATCTGCTTTCTTATCGATGTTCTCTTCCTTCTGCTGAACTCTGCGCTCATACCGCTGGGCTTCCGCTCTGCGTTCCTTGATTTCTTTGTCCAGTTCATTCTTGGTACGAATGGACTCTTCCTTGACTTCCAGGAGTGATTCGCGCTTTTTGTTCTCTGCAGTCTTCAGAGCTTCATCAATAATCTCTCTTGCCTTCTCCTCTGCGTTGCCGATGGTTCCCTCCGCGTTCTTCTTCAGACGGTTCGTGGTAACCTTTGCTGTGATCAGCACTGCAGCTATAATGGCAATAACAGAAGCCACTAATACTATTACAATATTAGTGTCCACTACAGGAGCACCTCCTTATGAAATTTTCATTGTACATTTTGCTCCGATAATACAAATTATCGTTCATAATAGAATGCAATTTATGTACATTCTAACAAGCAATTCACAACAGTATTAGTGTAAACTGAAATTACACCCATGTCAAGTACAAGTCGCAATTAGTCCAAAAATAGTTCCTATATCAAAACAATCTTTGTGCATTATTTCTTGCTGTTATGCGTCATCCGGTATTCTCAGAAATCATCGCTATGCATGCCACCGATGGCCTTGCGGATAGCTTCTGCGGAGAATCCCTTTCTGACCAGAAATGCGTAGATCTTCTGGCGTTCCTTCCAGTCTGTCTCTGCTTCCGGATCATAATGCTTCTTATGAAGCAGTTCACGGATCATACGCTGTTCGTCCTGCTCTCCGCCCTTCTCCCGCCAGACCTGCCAGGCCTCTTCCATGGTAGCTGCCGGGATTCCCTTGCCCTGCAGATCCTGTTCGATCCGCCGCCTGCTGCGGCTGTCCTCGTGATAAGTAATATAATCCACGGCATATCGCAGATCATCGATATAATGAAAGCCCGCCACATAAGCGATAGCCTGCTCTATAATCTCCGTCGGATAAAAGCCCTGCTGTAATTTTGTCCGCAGCTGTGCCGTCGTATATTCTCTTCCCTGCAACAGGTTCATGGCACGAAGCTTCGCCCGCTTGGGAAGTACCTCCTGCATGATAGTCCGATAGTCTTCCTCGCTTAATTGCTGTCCTTCCTTTATATGGTAAAGACGCAATTCGCCTTTGTACAATACAAAGGCGAATTCTGATCAATATATACTTTGCTTCTCGATTTGGAAAGTTCCGTAACCTGTGTTACCAGCATGGATCTACTCTTCCTTCTCTGCTGCGGCAGTGACATCTGCCTTTAGTCCGTAATGCTCTCTGACCTTCTCGGCAATCTCATCGCAGATGGCGGGATTGTCTTTTAAATACTGCTTGGCATTCTCACGGCCTTGTCCGATCTTGTTGCCCTCGTAGGCATACCAGGCACCGGACTTTGCCACAACGTCACAGCTGGCTGCCAGATCCAGAATATCTCCTACCATGGAAATACCTTCACCGAACATGATATCGAACTCTGCTTCCTTGAAAGGAGGTGCAATCTTATTCTTAACGACTTTGACACGGGTACGGTTACCCGATCACTTCACCGCCCTGCTTCAGAGCTTCGATCCTTCTGACATCCAGTCGTACAGAAGAATAGAACTTCAGCGCACGTCCGCCAGTAGTGGTCTCAGGATTACCGAACATTACACCTACCTTCTCACGCAGCTGGTTGATAAAGATAACCGTACAGTTGGACTTGCTGATCACAGCGGTCAGCTTGCGCAGCGCCTGGGACATCAGTCGTGCCTGTAAACCCACATGGCTGTCTCCCATATCACCGTCAATCTCGGCCTTGGGTACCAGTGCGGCTACGGAGTCCACTACGATAATGTCAATGGCTCCGGAGCGTACCATGGTCTCCGTGATCTCCAGTGCCTGCTCACCGTTATCCGGCTGGGAAATGTACAGGTTGTCAATATCTACGCCGATGTTCTTCGCATAAACAGGATCCAGAGCATGCTCCGCATCGATGAATCCGGCAATACCGCCTCTTTTCTGTACTTCTGCGATCATATGTAAGGTAACGGTGGTCTTACCACTGGATTCCGGTCCGTAGATCTCAATGATTCTTCCCTTAGGAATACCGCCCAGTCCTAACGCTATATCCAAACTTAAAGAACCGGTGGGGATGGTCTCCACATTCATCTGTGCCGTGGGATCTCCCAGCTTCATTACCGCGCCCTTTCCGTACTGCTTCTCGATCTGGCTCAGCGCCGCATCCAATGCTTTAAGCTTATCGTCTTTTTCCATGTCAATCTCCTTTTTGTTCAAGGAACAAATGTTCTGCTTTTTATTTAGGATAAAACATTTGTTCGTGTTTGTCAATGTCTATTTTTATTATACATATTTTGTGTACATTAAAGCTCCCTCATAAGCATTCCCCCTTATTTTTTCGTTCCGATGATCGTCTGAAATTTTGGCGAATGCCTGAACATCCTGAAATGTCTGTCGATAATCAGAGATAAAAGATACAAAAAGAATGTATCACACATCCCCGCTTCCCGCAAGGACGCATGATACATTTCCTGTGTTTTCGTCACTATCTACAATTTTTACCCCTTCGTTTTGAGGGTATCTCACAAAATATTTTTCTGTTACTTTTTACCAAAAGTAACTTTACTGAAGTATTTCAGAATACAGCTGCGCATAAGAATCAGTGCTGCAGAGGTAGTTGCCTCTCTGATCTGGCTGCGGGTTCCAGAGAAATGATACTCTTTCACCGTAACTTCTCCCTTTATGCTGCATCCGATATATACCAGTCCTACCGGCTTTTCCTCGGTTCCGCCGTCCGGTCCCGCAATTCCGGTCACTGCCACAGCCACATCCGATTTCATTAACAGTGCGGCTCCTTTTGCCATCTCTGAGGCAGTCTTGCTGCTGACGGCACCGTATTTGTCCAGCGTGCTCTTACGCACTCCCAGGAATTTCCGTTTTGCCTTATTGGAATAAGTCACCAGTCCGGCCTTGTAGCACTCCGATACCCCGGGGACATTGATGATCCTTGCCGCGATCATGCCGCCGGTACAGGATTCCGCGGTTGTCACCGTCAGATCATTGGCCATCAGCAGATCTGCTACCGCCATCTCCAGGGTAGTCTCCGCCTTGGTACTGTAAATATCCGCTCCGAAACGGGATTTCAGTTCCTTCACCACAGGTTTAATGGCTTTTCCAGCTGCCTTGGTATCTTCCCCGGAAGCGGTGACACGGATATGTACTTCTCCCGTCTTGGCATAGGTAGCTATCGTAGGATTGGTCTGTTCGTCGATCAGATCCTTCAGGGTATCCTCCACCTGGCTCTCCGGCACACCACAAAGCTTTACCGTCTGAGAACAGATCACCCCGGGAGTCAGTGTATCCAGATAAGGAAGCACCTGCTGTTCGAACATGGGAACCAGTTCCGCAGGGGGGCCCGGCAGCAACACAATACGGTTCTTCTCCGTCTCCAGAATAATGCCCGGCGCTGTTCCATTATCATTGTCCAGCACCTTCGCTCCCTCTGGCACCATGGCCTGTTTCCAGTTGTTCTCCGTGGGCTGAATATCTCTGACTGCGAAAAATTCGGCAATGCGCTCCATGCTGTGATCATCCACCGAGAGATTCTTTCCACAGACTTCCGCCACAGTCTCCTTGGTCAGATCATCCTCCGTGGGTCCCAGTCCACCAGATAACAGGATCACATCCGAACGCTCCATGGCACATTTCAACACACCTGCCAGTCTCTCCACATTATCTCCCACCACTGTCTGGTAGTAACAGTCCAGTCCGACTCCCGCCAGCTTTTCCGCCAGATAAGCTGCATTCGTATTCACAATGTTCCCCAGTAATAATTCGGTACCTACACAGATGATCTCCGCTGTCATATCTTTACCGCCTTTCGCTGTCACTTGTCCTATATCTTTCCCACAGACAGTATACTACACTTCTCGGGCGGAGAAAAGGAAATATTTTACTCCAGAGAATTTTCACTTTCCACTTTTTCCTGATTCCAGAGCTGGTGTCGTATTTTTTCATCCGTTCCCTTGTGACTCCGCTCCCGCCACTGGTAGGGGTGCATTCATACCTTTTCTGAAAACAGCGGTGGAAGGTCCGCATATTAGGAAATCCGCATTCGTAACTGATCTCTGTCACCGTCTTTCTGCTGTCCTTCAACAGATTGCAGGCCAGGATCATCCGCTGCTGCGCTACATAAGATGGAAAATGAAATATTCAACTGAGAAGAAAAAATGTGGGACAGATAATACGGACTGATTCCCAGCTCTTTTGCCACCTTCTGTGCCGTCAGTTCCCCGGTGATATTATCGTTGATATATTGCAAAAGCTTCTGCGTGATATTCAGATCCGAAGGCTTGTCCTTCTTAATGACCGGAACATTTTCATACATATCAGCCAGCAGCGCCATCAGAAGTCCCTTGTCCTGCCGAAATGGCCGCAGTTCCTTATGCAGACCAATATCTGCCAGAATGTCCAGTACCATCTGTCCGTAACGGCTGAGCATGCTTTTCTGAAAACAGGGAGACTCCATATCATAATAGGTAAGTTCTTCCTGAAATTCCCCGATGGAATCCATATCTGCAATGATCAGAAGCATTCCCACCTCTCCCACAGAACTGTAGGAATGGATCTGGTTCGGGTAGATCATCAGACAGTCTCCTGTAATCAGATGATAATTCACACCAGCTACCGTGGCATCCATCTCCCCTTCCGTCACATGGACGAATTCCATATGTTTATGCAGATGAAACGGGAAGTTCGGGTGCCACCAGACATGACAGTCATAGACCTTTTTCCGGCTCTCATAAAACGGTTTTACTGTGTTCATACCAATCTCTCCATTCCGCAGACGATTCCTTCCGTCGGAGGAATCTCGAATCAAATTTTGTGCTCTCTGTATTCTACATATCATATTCCGTCTCAGATTTCCACTGTTTTTTCTATAAATAGCAATTTTTGTCTCATATGTAATTTCTTTTTGTCGTGCAGTCCACATATTTTTTCACGTACAATTAGTTTAAATGAAAGAGGTTCCAATCTTAAAACCTATAACCTTGAAACAAAGAAACGAGATAGTCTATGAATCGTACAGAAGCCAGAGAAAAAGCTACCGCACTGGTAGCACAAATGACAATAGAAGAAGCTGCTTCCCAGCTGTTACACTCGTCTCCCGCGATTCCCCGTCTGGGCATTCCCGCCTATGACTGGTGGAGTGAAGCCCTTCATGGTGTTGCCAGAGCCGGTACTGCCACCTGTTATCCGCAGGCGATTGGCCTGGGTGCAACTTTTGACCGTGAATTATTACAGAAAATCGCCGGTTCCATCGCTTTGGAAGCCCGGGCAAAATATAATGCTTATTCCCGCCTCGGAGACCGCACCCGGTACAAAGGTGTGACCATGTGGTCTCCCAATATCAATATCTTCCGTGATCCCCGCTGGGGAAGAGGCCAGGAGACCTACGGAGAAGATCCCGTACTTACCGCTTCTCTTGGCTGTGCCTTTGTGGAAGGATTACAGACCAAAAGAGACGGTTACCTGACCACTGCCGCCTGTGCCAAACATTTTGCGGTGCATTCCGGTCCCGAGGCTCTGCGTCACAGTTTCGACGCCAAAGCTACGAAGAAGGATCTGTGGAAACTTATCTTCCCGCTTTTGAAGCTCTGGTGACACAGGCTGATGTGGAAGCTGTCATGGGTGCTTATAACCGTACCAACGAGGAACCCTGCTGTGCTCACTCCTATCTTATGGAGGAGGTGCTTCGCGACAAATGGCATTTTGAAGGACATTACGTTTCCGACTGCTGGGCGATCCGTGATTTCCACGAGGGACATCATGTAACTGCATTTCCGGAGGATTCCGCCGCTCTTGCCCTGGAAAAGGGTTGTGATTTAAACTGCGGCTGTACCTATGAATATATTTTACAGGCATATAAACAGGGAAAGGTAACCGAAGAAGAAATCCGCCGCAGTGCAGAACGTCTTTTCACCACCAGATACCTGTTAGGACTCTTCGATCACAGTTCCCTGGACGAAATTCCCTACAATGTGGTGGGCTGTAAAGAACATCGGGAACTGGCTTATCAGGCCGCTGTGGAAAGCTGTGTTCTGTTGAAAAATGACGGTACACTGCCTCTGTCCTTGAAAGATAACAAACGCATGGCTGTCATCGGCCCCAATGCCGACAGTCATGCCGCACTGGTTGGTAACTACAACGGTACCCCGCCCCGTTCCATCACTGTAGTGGAAGGAATTACAAGAATCTGCGAGGATACCGGCTGGGATGTCAATTATGCAGAGGGATGTCTGCTCTATGATGACCCTTCCGTACGAAAGGTATTCCAGAACTACCGTATCCCCGAAGCTGTGGCATTGGCAGAATCCTGTGACCTCGCCATTGTATGTGTCGGTCTCGACTCCACACTGGAAGGAGAGCAGGGAGATGTGGGTAATGCATTTGCCAGTGGAGACAAGCCAGATCTACTGCTTCCCAAGATCCAGAGGGATCTGGTAGAACAGGTCATCGCTACCGGTACTCCGGTGATTCTGATTGATCTGGCCGGAAGCCCCATCGATCTGTCCGCTTACGAAGATCAGGTGCCTGCAATACTGCATGCCTGGTATCCCGGCGGAGAAGGCGGACGGGCCATTGCAGACATCCTGTTCGGCAAAGTATCTCCCGGCGGCAAGCTGCCCCTTACCTTCTATTATAATGACGGACCGCTGCCAGACATTACCGATTATCATATGACCGGACGCACTTACCGTTATTTTGAAGGCAGGCCCTGGAAGCCTTTTTGGTTTCGGACTCACCTACGGAGAATTACAGATCACAGAAGCAAAAGTAACTGAAGTTGATTACACGAAGGAGATTCCTTCCGCACAAATCACAATACATTGCCAGAATCCCACGGATCGTGACTTAAGTGATGTCATACAGGTCTATGTCCATGTAAACGGTTCTTCCAACGAAGTTCCCAACCACAAGCTGGCTGCGTTCGAACGGATCCGTCTGGATGCCGGAGAAAGCAAAGAATTCCGGATCACCATTCCGCCCATGGCCTTTACCACGGTAGACAATTCCGGCAACAGAGTATTTGATGGCACTTCTGCTACACTTTATCTGGGATTTTCCCAGCCGGACCTCACAGAAGAAGATCAGAAGATCTATACAGGCAACAGAGGCCAGGTATTCGCGGTCACTTTATAATGAGCATTATGGTGGTAAACCATTTGCTATAGAGAGATGTATTTTTAAAACAAGGAGGATAAATCCTCTCCTCGCCATAAGGGATTGGATTTTCCTTCGGAAAACAAGGAGGATAAATCCTCTCCTCGCCATAGGGGCTCGGATTTTCCTTCGGAAAACAAGGAGGATTACAATGAAAAGAAACAAGATCTTAAGCCTGTTGCTGTCAGTTTCCATGCTGACTGCACTCACCGCCTGCGGAAGTCAGGGTTCCGATACCCCCGCAGCATCCACCACCGATAGCGGAAGCACCGCTTCTTCTGTTGCCGAGAGTACCGCTTCTTCCGATGACGGTTATGTACTGGACAAGGTCACTCTCGTCGTAGACGGTACCTTTAATGCATCTGTGGATGCTTATCAGGACAAATTCGTCGAACAATGGGACACAGCTGTCAGTGAAGCACTGGGTCATCCCATCAGTCTGAATATCCAGCAGTTAGACCATTCCAGCTATGTAGATGGCGTTGGCCGTCTGTTTGCCAGCGGTGATTACCCCGATGTCATTCTGCTGAATGCCGGTCAGTATGCCGAATATGCCAAAACCGGTCTTCTGTGGGATATGACAGCTGCTTATGATAACGCAAAGTTCCAGAGCCATATGGTACTGCCCGCAGTAAACGAGAATGTCCGTATCGATGGCAGACAGTATGGTCTGTCCACCGGTCTTGGCGGCGGCTGTATCACTTATGTAAAGCAGGCATGGCTGGATGCAGTCGGCATGAAGGCTGAGGATATTACCGACTGGGATTCCTACTATGCAATGTTAAAGGCATTCACCGAGCAGGATCCCGATGGCAATGGCAAGAACGATACCTACGGCGTAGCTGCAGCAGGCTTTATCGGTTCCGAGGCTCCTTACACCAACTATCTGCCTCAGTTCTGGCAGAACGCATATCCCAGCTTCACCTATGATGAGAACGGTGTATGGTATGACGGTTTCAACACCCAGGAGACCAAAGATGCTCTGCTTCGTTTACAGCAGGCTTACGCAGACGGTGTCATCGATCCCGAATCCCTGACCATGGGTACCAAGGATGTCCGTGAAAAAATGGTGGTCTTCCGATCAGTCCGGTTCCTTCGGTGCTTTCACCTACTGGTCCGGTTACTGGAACGATAACCTGGTTAACAACATGGATAAGAACGGTGTAGATTCCGGACTGGCAAGACTGGCCCCCATCGCTGAAATGGATGGCTACCTGAACAGAGAATCTCCTGTATACTGCATCATTGATGACGGTGACGGCGATGATTCCAGAGAACAGGCAATCTTCGATGCAGTCTTCGAGACCATGTTCGACGGCGGTACTGTACAGACCCTGTGGGTATACGGTGCAGAAGGCTACCATTGGTCTACTGAGGCTGAGACTATTGTCACCGGCGAAGGCACTGATAAGGAAAAGACCTATGAATACAAGGACGGTGAGTTCCATCTGCGTCTGAATCCTTCCGATCCCAGTGCATTATGGAAAAAGAATGCTATCGATCCTTCTTCCATGATCTGCTCCTTAGAGAATGGTTTTGAATCCGCTACCGATCTGACCAAGGAATGTAACGAGTTCTTCTCCGAACACAGCGTAGACGCTCCCCACTCTGCTTCCTGTGACGGTATTACCAACTACGGCGGTACGATCAATGATGCCAAGAACGTAGTCATCGCCGAGGTTGTTGTAAAGGGCGGAGATGTAGATGCCGCTATGGACAATTATGTTAAGACTACCCAGGATATGGTAGACGAAATCCTCGGACAGCTGAATGCAGACTAAATAGTAAAAAATAACCGATTAGCAACCTGCTCCGCCGGGCGCACTAAAAAAGCCGCTTCACAAAAATGTGAGACGGCTTTTTACGGTAACTGGAAGGTTACGCGAGCAATGAGCCGCGCATAGGCATAGTGAAGACAGCGATGGGCGCTCGCGCATGATTCGCTGTCTTTACTTATGCCGAGATGCGGCGAACGCCGCGATATGAAATAAGATTGGCAGCGTTTTATGCTGACAATCTTATGAATAGCGTGGCTCATTGCGGAGGGTTTTATCTTCGGGACATAGTAGAAGAAAAATGTAGATTACGCCCCGCTTGTCGGAAACTTCCGGGGCTCAGCAGAGAAAAAACACGGATTACGCCCCGCTTGTCGGAAACTTCCGGGGCTCAACAGAGAAAAAACACGAATTACGCCCCGCTTGTCGGAAACTTCCGGGGCTCAACAGAGAAAAAACACGGATTACGCCCCGCTTGTCGGAAACCTCCGGGGCTCAACAGAGAAAAAACACGAATTACGCCCCGCTTGTCGGAAACCTCCGGGGCTCAACAGAGAAAAAACACGAATTACGCCCCGCTTGTCGGAAACTTCCGGGGCTCAACAGAGAAAAAACATGGATTACGCCCCGCTTGTCAGGAACTTCCGGGGCTCAGCAGAGAAAAAATGTAGATTACAAGGCATTTCGTAACGTAGGCTATAATAAATGCCGCGATGCCCACCGCGGAAGGATGTTCCGTTTGCTGTGGACGTTCGTGGATTTGAAACTACCATCCGCAATGAGCCACGCTATTCATAAGATTGTCAGCATAAAACGCTGCCAATCTTATTTCATATCGCGGCGTTCGCCGCATCTCGGCATAAGTAAAGACAGCGAATTGTGCGCAAGCGCCCATCGCTGTCTTCACTATGCCTATGCGCGGCTCATTGCTCGCGTAACTTTCTATTTACTTCGTATCCTTCATAACATCTTTGTTCTTCACGAGATAATCGATCAGAGATACTACGGTGAGGATCAGTGCGATCCACATAATAATATCGGTGAGGATCTGTAACTGCGGGAAGTTGGCGATCATCAGACAGATCATAACCATCTGGAAGGTGGTCTTGAACTTGCCCCAGTAGCTTGCGGCGATGACTACACCGTTGTCGGAAGCGATCAGACGGAAACCGCTGATGATGAACTCTCTGGCAATAATGATGATGACCACCCAGGAAGGGATGCGGTTCATCTCGATCAGTGCGATCATGGCGGAACATACTAACAGCTTATCCGCCAGGGGATCCATGAACTTACCGAAGTCGGTGATCAGGTTATATTTTCTTGCAATCTTACCATCGATCAGATCGGTGAGGCTGGCAATGATGAAGATGGCCAGTGCGATCATATCCGTCACGAAGGTATTATCGCCGAACCATCCGGCCTGGCCTCCCAGCAACAGGATAATAAACGGCACGATCAGGATCACACGGAAAATAGTCAGCTTGTTAGGCAGATTCATCTTACTCATGGTATATCTCTCCTATCAGATCATATTCATTGGAATCGGTGACCAGAACCTTAACAAAATCTCCGGTCATCAGATTCGCTGAAGTATTTACAAACAGATAGCCATCCACATTAGGGGCATCTCTGTAGGTTCTTGCGACATAGGTCTCTTCGTCCGCTACCTTGCCCTCGATCATTACAGTCAGGATACGACCTACCATATCCTCCGCTTTGTCAAAAGCGATGGCCTGCTGCAATTCCATCAGTTCATCCCTGCGAAATTCCTTGACCTCCTGCGGCACCTGATCTTCCATGGTGGCTGCGGGAGTATCTTCCTCCTGGGAATAAGGGAATACGCCCAGACGATCGAATTCCATCTCGTTAACAAAGCGATACAGTTCCTCGAAATCCTCCTGAGTCTCTCCAGGGAATCCGCTGATCAGAGTCGTTCTCAAACAGATATCGGGAATCTTCTCCCGAAGCTTACCGATGATAGCACGAAGTTCTGCCTGGTCGGTACGTCTTCCCATGCGCTTTAACACATTGTCGGAAGCATGCTGAATGGGAATATCCAGATAGTTGCAGACCTTGGGTTCTGCTGCAATAGCATCGATCAACTCATCCGTGATCTCCTCAGGATAGCAATATAAAATACGGATCCAATAAATGCCGGGAATCTGCGCCAGTTCATGCAAAAGTCTGGGCAGTTCCTTTTTACCGTACAGATCCATACCGTACAGCGTGGTCTCCTGTGCTACCAGGATCAGCTCCCGTACGCCCTTGTCCGCCAACTCTGTGGCTTCTTTTAACAGACTCTCCTTGGGAACGCTGCGGTAATTGCCTCTAACCTTCGGAATAATGCAGTAGGTACAGTGTTTATCACAGCCCTCTGCAATTTTCAGATACGCAAAATGTCCGCCTGTAGTGACAACACGGTTGGTCTCTGTCACAGGGGCGGCATTGATATCTTCATAATGATTCTGTTTCTGGCCTGCAAGGATTTCCTCCAGGGCAGCTACGATCTCATCAATAGCAGTGGTTCCGATAATGGCATCCACCTGCGGGATCTCCTTCTGGATTTCCTCACGGTAACGCTGTGCCAGACAACCTGCTGCGATCAGTGCTTTGACCTGTCCGCTGTCCTTCAGTTCTCCCATCTGCAGTAATGTATTGATGCTTTCTTCCTTGGCATCACCGATAAAGCAACAGGTGTTTACTACTACTACATCTGCCTCTGCTTCATCGTCCGTGAAGGTATAACCTTTTTCCTGGAGCATGCCAAGCATCTTCTCGGAATCGACAAGATTCTTGTCACAGCCCAGGGATACAAACAATATCTTCATGCGTCTTATGCTTCCTCATCATCACCAAGGATTTTAATCTTACCCTGATTCAGCTCTTCTACTGCGATAGACAGGGGCTTATCCACCTTGGCTGTTACCAGAGGCTCGTCACCTGCGATGATCTGTCTTGCTCTCTTAGCAGTTGCCATAACAATAGAATAACGGCTGTTGACTACAGGTGCTTCACCGGGTTCTACCTCGCTGTTTACTACTTTCATTAAATCGGTATAAGAGGGATGTAACATTTTATTTTGCTCCTTTCGCGAAACCTTTCAGTTCCTCTCTGATCTCTTTGATAAATTCTCTACGACGGGACGGTACATTTTTCGCTGCTTCCACATACTTCTGTACCGCTGCGGCACACACATCCAGATCGTCGTTCACTACTATATAATCATAGGCATCCATGCCTTCTGATTCTTCATAAGCCCGTGCCAGTCTCTGTGCGATCACATCTGCTGTCTCGGTTCCTCTGCCCACCAGTCTCTTCTGCAGTTCTTCTGCACTGGGAGGGGTAACAAACAGTAACAGGCTCTCCGGGAACTGCTCTTTGATCTTCATGGCTCCCTGGATCTCGATCTCTAAGATCACATCCTTGCCTGCCTGCATCTGCTCTTCCACATATGCTTTCGGTGTTCCGTAATAATTGCCGCAATACTGAGCATACTCGATAAATCCGTTTTTTGCAATATTTTCTTCAAATTGTTCTCTGGTACGGAAGAAATATTCTCTTCCGTCCTCCTCGCCTTCTCTGGGCTGTCTGGTAGTCATGGAAATGGACAACGCATAATTGTCATATTCCGATAACAGCTTTTTTCACCAGTGTTCCTTTGCCGGCTCCGGAGAATCCGGAGATCACCATCAATATTCCCTTATTCTGCATCTTCTCTGTCCTCTTTTTCCTCTTCCGGCCACAGTGCCTGTGCTCTTCCCGCGATTGTCTCGGGAAGCAGTGCCGACAGAACGACCTGACTGTTCTCCATGACCAGTACCGATTTCGTCTTCCGTCCCTGTGTGGCGTCGATTGCCTGTCCGGTCTCCTTGGCCTTCTGCACCAGTCGTTTGATGGGTGCGGCCTCCGGGCTGACGATGGCGATGATCTTATCTGTATTCACAATATTTCCAAATCCTACATGGATCAGTCGGTTCATTGTATCGCCTTTCGTGGCCATGCAGTTCCCTTTCGCATAACCGCACGATATCGTGCTTCCCGCTGCTTCGCAGCTTGTTATTCAATATTCTGTATCTGCTCTCTGACTTTTTCGATCTCGGTCTTGAGCTCAATCGCACAGTTGGAGATCTCCAGATCGTTGGACTTGGACAGGATGGTGTTGGCTTCGCGGTTCATCTCCTGTGCCAGAAAATCCAGCTTTCTTCCGATACTGCCACCGGCCATCAGCGTACTCTTCGTGGTCTCGATATGGCTGCGCAGTCTCACCAGTTCCTCATCTACGCATACCTTATCTGCGAAGATCGTCACCTCGGTCAGAAGTCTTCCTTCATCTACAGTAGTATCGCCCAGCAGTTCCTTCACACGGTCTTCCAGCTTCTGACGGTACTCAGCAATGATCTGGGGAGAACGTTCCGTAATGAAATCCACCAGCTTCAGCATGCCATCCAGCTTGCTAATTAAGTCATCTCTTAAATGCTCGCCCTCGGTGATCCTGGTCTGTACAAACATCTCGCAGGCACCCTTCAGGGCTCTCTGCAGTTCTTTCCACAGTTCTTCCTCATCGATGTCCTGTTCTTCCATCACAAATACATCCGGATACTTGGACAAAGTGGACACTCGGATATCGCAGTCTAAGTCAAAATCACTGGCCATCTGCTTCAGGTATCCCAGATACTCCGCCGCCAGTTCCTTGTTGTAACGGACATTGGACGTGTTCTCGGAAAAATCCTCGTAGGTAATGAACAGATCTACTTTACCTCTGGAAATATAATTCTTCAGTTCACTGCGGATCGCAGATTCAAAGAAATTCAACTTCTTCGGCATTTTGATGTTCACATCAAGGTAGCGATGATTCACAGACTTCATCTCTACGGTAAACTTTCTGTTATTCTCGGCAGTTTCACATCTGCCAAATCCCGTCATACTCTTGATCATAGCTTCTCCTGTTGTAAGGGCGTGTAATACCTTCCGCATTTTACGGTTTTCATTCTATTATAGAATAAATATGCCCTTTCCGTCAAGTGCAGGTGCCCTATTTACACTATTTCCACTCGTCGTAATGCTCCAGAAAATGATGCTTCACACCATCCTCTTTGTAGGCGATGATCGTACGTAAGTTTACATTCTCCACACTCTTGAAAATATTCCCCTCGATAAAAGGGTTAGTCTGTTTCAGCGAAGCGATCAGGTTCTTAATCTCCATACGCTTGGAGGGACTGCTGCCATCGGTACGGCAAGTGGTACAAGTGTCAGTGAACCGGCAGGCACACTGAATAAAATGCAGATCATTGTAATCTCTCCAGTGCTTGATGTCATCCTCCCTGATCAGGTACATAGGGCGGATCAGCTCCATGCCCTCGAAATTCGTACTGTGAAGCTTCGGCATCATGGTCTGTACCTGTCCACCGTACAGCATTCCCATCAGGATCGTCTCGATGACGTCATCGTAATGATGTCCCAGAGCGATCTTGTTGCAGCCCAGCTCTTTCGCATGACTGTACAGATAGCCTCTGCGCATTCTCGCACACAGATAGCAGGGGGAATCCTCTATGTCATACACCGCATCAAATATCTCGGATTCAAAAATCGTGATGGGAATATCCATCAGCTTCGCATTGTTCTCAATGATCTTACGGTTTGCCTCACTGTAGCCGGGATCCATCACTAAAAAATACCAGTTCAAAGGGGAACTTGTTATGGCGTTTCAGCTCCTGGAACAGTTTTGCCATCAGCATGGAATCTTTACCGCCGGAAATGCATACAGCGATCTTGTCGTTTTCCTGAATCATATCGTATTCGTTGATAGCTTTGGCGAACCGGGAAAACAGGACTTTGTGGAACTTTTTGCGGATGCTCTTCTCAATTTCCCTTGCCCGTTCATTTTCCTTTTCTCCGGGCTGTTCCTTCTGCATCAGGTTCAGCAGCCATCCGGTATAGCCGCCCTGTAAGCTGTAGGCCTCCATTCCCTGTTCTCTGAAATACTCTGCAGACACCTTACTGTTCTGTCCACGGCTGCAATACAAAATTACTTTTTTATCCCCTGCTGCCGCCGCCAGTCTGTCTATAAGTTCACATTCGGGGATTGCAATGGCTCCGGGAATCATTCCATAGTTTACTGCTTCATCCCCTCTGGTATCCACCAGGATGTATCGGTCAAGGTCCCGGGACTGTAGTTCTTCCCATGTGATCTCAATGGGCCGTATTGTCTCTTTTTCTTCCATTTTTATATTCCTTTACTCTGCCCGAACAGGCAGTCTATTGTTTTTCCTCTCTCAGTCTGCTACACTGTTATTAAAAATATGGTAACTGAATCGTTACATTACATCCATAGAAAGGCACACAAATGATTCCTTATACTACTTTAGATTCCATTATAGCTCAAATGCCCGAACGCACCGGGCACACTCTGTTAGATGAAGACCAGGGGTGTGTAAAAGGGTGTCGTATGGGCGTATCCCTCTATCGCAACACAGAATATCACATGCCGCAAAAGCATGACGATCAGGAAGGCTTCTTCGTATTGGACGGAAAAGGATATGCTCTCATCGATGGCGAAGAAATCCCTCTGCTGCCCGGTACCGCCTTTATAGTACCGGCTCACACGGATCATGTGATCAGACGGGATCCCTCCTGTGACTGCTGTAAGGTTCTATGGTTCCATGCCGCAGTAGAATGATCCTCAGTCCCCACATACCGCCAGAAGCTCCGTCAGCTGCGCCTGAAGCTCTGTCAGGCTGTCACACTTTTTGTCTACCAGCGCAAGAATCTCTTCTGTGGGCGGCAGCTGGTCCGGCACCATCACAGTATATAAGCCTGCCGCATAGGCGGACCGGATACCGTTGAAGGAATCCTCCACCGCCAGTGCCTGTCCGGGTGCAACCCCAAGCTCCTCGCATGCCTTCAGATAAATATCGGGTGCAGGCTTGCCATGCTCCACCATGTCGCCGCAGATAATTTTCTGAAAATAAGATGTGATACCCGCTCTGTCCAGATGCTCCATAACTGCGGTCCTGCGTGTAGAGGATGCCAATGCTGTTGGAATGCGGTTCTCCTTCAGATATTCCAGGATCTCATGCACGCCCGGCTTCTCGGGAAGGCCTTCCCGTTCTTCCTTTTCCTTAAATCTCCGGCTGCAATCCTCATGCAATTCTTCAAAAGACACATCGATGCCCTGCTCTGCTTTCGCTGCCTCGAACACTTCCTTCGTGCCCTGCAGTGTCCTTCCGATACAGGCTTTGGAAATCTCGTCCACATTTTTAAGGCCCCTGGGCTCCGCCGCTTCTCTCCAGCACTCCATATACATCCTCTCGGTATCAAAGAGGACACCGTCCATATCAAATATCACTGCGGTTATTGTTGTCTTCATAATTCTCCTCACATCCAGAGCACCATCGGATTGTTACCCATACCGATGATCCCCATCATTTTGCGCGTAAATAGTAATCGATGATATCTGTCTCTTCCATGGAAATATAAGTTCCGTACATGGCTATGTTGCAGCACAATACCCTGCTTCCCGCAGGGAAGATCATCTCATATCCTTTAGACGAAGCCAGCCCCGGATATCTGTCATCCGCTCTTCCGTAGGAAAAATAAGCAGCGGAATTACCTATCTTCAAAGGTTTCGGTGCCCCAATCCCTCCGGCGATCAGAGCCTCGTCCTTTTTCCATTCAAAAAAGCTCCAGTTCTTTTTTTCTCCGAGTTGCCTTGGTTCTCTGCTTCGTTCCGTCAGCAGAATCTTACCCTGTGTATTTAAAAATGTCAATGCTCCCGTCTTTTTATCCACACGGATCTGAGCATATCCCGCTGTAATTTCCACCAGGGAAGGATTCTCCCGCACCGTGCATCTGAGGTCTCCTGCTGCCGTCACCGCCGCTTTCGGGAATTCACGACACTGCCCTTTGGCAAAACAAATCCGGAACAGATCCACCGCAAGGGGTGTGATCCGCAAGGTTCCGTAGCTACTCAAAAGATCCACATAGCCCTTGCCCTTCATGACCATGCGCACAGCGCAGTCGATCCTGGAATGTCCGGCGGGCATCAGTGTTTTGGCATCCGGCATATCGCCGTACTCGCCGTTATTTTCTACCATCCGCGGCTCCTGTCTGCCGGTTGCTCTGCCAGCATTGCCGTTTCCTGCCCCGTATACTTTCGCAGGTGACGGCTGTCCCGTCCGCCTCGATTCAGGCTCCCCCTGACTGTCCTGCTTTCTTCGGTGTGGCGCCGTCTGTTGTCCCCTGACTGTTTCTTGTCACGATGATCTTCTTTGGGCCGTAACGCTCTCTGGCCACACGTTCCTTTTCCGCTTCCTGTGCCCTCTGTCTGTATATCTCTTCTTTTGTCTTCTCCGGCTCTGCCTGTTTTACCACCGTTTTCACCGGCTTTTTCTGGGCATCTGCGGCAAGGCGCATTCTCTTTTTCTGCTCCGGGGATACCGGATCTGCGATCAGTCCGGTGAGTTTCCCCCGGTACAGCACCGTCAGTTCATGCAGGGCTCGGGTGGCTGCCACGTACAGCTGCTTCACATACCCGTCTTCCACCGGGTAATCTTCCTCCGAAGCGTTGAAGATCAGTACTGCATCGAATTCCAGACCTTTGGTGTATTTTAACGGAAGCACCATGACGCCCTCGCCGATCTCCCATTTTCCCGCATCTCCGGTATTCAGCTCCACGCTGCCCTGTAGAGCGGCCGTTACTTTTTCCGCCTCCGCTTCGTCCATGCAGACCACGGCAATGGTGTCCAGTCCCTTGCACTGCCATTGCTTAATGGTCTGCTCCGCCTGTGTCACCTGATCCGTAAAATCCACGCACGTTTTCACGGTGACAGACTCCCCATGGCGGATGATGGGCTCCACAGGATAGACCGGAAAGCTTCCGTGATACAGAATGTCCGTAGCAAACTCCGAGATTTCCACCGTGTTACGGTAGCTTTTCTGCAAAATGCCGAAATAATCGAATTCTCCGGGCAGCATGAGTTTCCGCAGTTCCGTCCAGTCGTTGAGACCGTAGCGGTCGGAAATATTCTGGGCCACATCTCCCATGATCGTGTAGGTACATTTGCTCAGACAATATTTTAAGGACGCATAGGCCATCATGCCGAAATCCTGGGCTTCATCAATGACCACATGCCCCGCCTCCCGGATCACCGTATCCTCCTTGATACGTTTGTAGAGGTAAGCCATGGCCGCCAGATCATAGACATCGTAGCCACCTTCCGGCACCTCGACCGTGAAATCTTTCTCCTGCTCTTCCTTCAGGAACTGTTCGTAGAGTTCCGCCACCGAGCCCTTCCATTCCCTTTTTCCGAAATAGGTCTCATAATAATGCTTGAGCTTCTGTTTTTCCGGCTGGGTATAGGAATAATATTTTCCGCTCAGCTCATTTTCCAGCCGTGCCATCAGATAATCCGTCAGTCTGCTGATTTTGTCCGCCCGGGACAGATCCTTTGTCTCTTTCAATAAGCGTGCAATGGTGGCCCGGTCCAGCAGCACTTTGCCAGTCTTTTCGATCACCACGTCCTCTCTGGGTATCGCGCGGTATTCGTAACGCAGGCAGAAATTCTCCAGCTCCTTAAACCAGACAAGAGTTCCCTTCACCGCCGGGGTCACACCTTTTACCACCGGCTTGATCTCCAGGACTTGTCCCAGTCCTCGTACAAAAGCCTTACGAACAACTGCTCCATGGTCATCTGGGAGACACCGTAAACATTCAGTTCCGGCAGCACTCCCGTTATATAGTTTAAGAGCACCTGATTGCTTCCCACAATATAAAAATCTTCCGGTGCAAACTCCTGCTCGTAGTTGTACAGGATGTAGGAAATACGGTGCATGGCCACTGTGGTCTTGCCGGAGCCCGCCGCTCCCTGTACGATCATGTTGTGCTGGGGCTTTTTGCGGATGACTTCGTTCTGCTCCTGCTGGATTGTGGCAATGATCTCGCCCAGCACCGCCTTTTTGTTCCGCGCCAGATATTTTGTCAGCAGTTCATCGTTGGCCACCACATCCGAATCGTAGAAGTCCTTCAGCTCATCATTTTCAATCTCATAGGTGCGCTTCCTCGACAGGGTGATATCGTATTTTCCCTCCCCCTTTACGGAATAAGAGACATCCCCCAGAGCGGCATCGTAATATACGCTGGCAATGGGTGCTCTCCAGTCGATGACCTCCGGTTCTGCCGGGTTATCCGCAATGACACTTCTGCCGATATAGTAGACCTCGTTCTTTTTTCAGTTTTTTGTCCCGGAAATCGATTCTGCCAAAGTAGGGCTTTTTCCTCGCCTGTTCCGCCCGGCGCAGATCCTGGTTCACGAACTTGAAACGGGCATCTGCATTGTGCCACAGGGCCTGGGCCTCCTTGTCGTTCTCGTCGAATTCCTCCTGCATGGCATGCAGTTCTTCCGCCAGAGCCTGTACACTCTGCCTGTTGGCATCCACCTTGCGCTGTGCGATCTCTAACGTATGCTGTAATCTTTTTTCCTCATCCTGCCTCGTAATGCCGGGTAAACTGCTCATATTCTCTCCTGTTCAAAACCATAAAAAAGAAAAAGCAAAGGAAGCCTGTCAAAGACTTCCTTTGTATGTATTCTGCATCACATTTTACCAATCGGATCCCCAGTCATCATAGCCGGAATCCCAGCTGTCATTGGAATCCCAACCGGAATCCCAGCTGTCATCATCCCAGTCGCTGTCATTATCACTGCTGTCCTCATAAGGAGTGTAATAGGACGAATCCTCAAAATCCTCATATTCCGCATCGCTGTCATAGCTGTAGGAATCGTAGTAATTCTCATAATCACTGTCCATCCAGGATTGCGACGGTGCGTATTGCCAGGAATTATCCTCCCACTCGTACCAGTCCCCGGAATAATAGTAATAGCTCTGGTCTCCATAAGTGTAGTAGCCGGTACTCGGTCCGCTTTCAATCCCTATGAGTGCAAAAATAACGGACAATGGTATGATTGCTATTATTGCTATCAGGAAAATCGAAAAAAGGGTTTTTGGACAATCTTTTTTCCGATTGCTTTGCTGCGCAGAAGCAGTAGGTTGGGAAACCGGCTTTGCAGCTTTCGGCTGCTGATGTGCCTTCTGTACAGCTACTCTTTCCTTCATCTTCTGGTAAAGTTCGTTGACCGCATAGGCTTCATCGGTTCCCTTTGTAACGTACTGCCCGGGTACCGTCCTCTTTATTCTTATAGACTACGAAGGTGCCATCGGTCTCATCCTTGTAAATACCGAAGGCTTTCGCTCCCTTGTAATCCTCTCCGATAAAGGTCCGCATGTCCTGTAGCGGAAGATTCATCTCCTTCGCCCAGGCTTTCAGTTCCTCGATTGTCTGTGGTACACCGTTGGCATGACGGTTATAGTTGTTGTTTACTCCTCCGCAGTTCGGGCAGACCTGGTCGAAATCATTGATCCAGCTGCCACACCAGTCGCATTTTATCTTCATGTTCCCCTCCTGAAAATACACGTTGCAATAGTTTCTGTTTTATTGTACCACGTTCTGCACCTGCTGCCAACCTAGGAAATTGCCAATAAAATGCGGCTTTCTCTGAGGGTCTTGCTCTGGTCGTAATCATACTCTATGGTCTGGATACTGACATCCGGAAAACGGGCATGCAGCCGCTGCAAAATCCCCCGCTCGCAGACATGACTGACCAGACATCCGAAGGGATGCAGGATCAGCACACTTCCACAGCCTTTTTCCACATATTGTATCACCTCTGCGGCAATCAGCCAGCCGTCACCGGTATTGCAGCCCTCCGCCAGAATCCCCTGCACTTTCTCCTTCAGTTCCGGGAACGGCAGATCCGTCTGGAACCGGTCTGTCTCCCCGATCACCGTAAGCAGATGTTTTTGTGCCTCACACAACCGGTGGAGCACAAAGGCACAGGCTTTCGCCATGATGGGATTGTGCTGGTACTTTTCTACCTTATACCGCTCTGTATCCACCAAATACAGACAGTAGTTGACGAAACCACCGCTGTAAGGCTCCATTCCCTGCCGGAGCAGAAAACTTTCGATATCGTCATTTCCCAGTTTCGAATATTTCATATAGATCTCACCGGTGATGCCAACTCTCTTTTTCTTCCCGGGTTTCACCGGTACCTTCGAAAATACTTCGCAGGCATACCGGTAATTTTTCTCTCTGGTGTGCCGTCCGTTCCTGTGTCTCCGAATGCTCTCGCACAGTTTCTTTTCCACCTGACTGCGGATGCGGTCCGTCTCTCCCGGATTCTGTTCGTAGGGCTTCACCTGCTGGTACAGGCACATGATCAGATCGCCATAGCATCCGGCAGCGATCCCACCGGACAACAGCCCCGGAGTAATGCGAAAGCCTGTATGTTTTTCCTCTCCCATGAGATTTAAGGAAATCACGGGGATCTGCGCATACTCCGTCTGCCCCTGCTCCGCCATGCGGTACAACACTCTCTGGAGCAGATTGTAGATATTCCCGGCCCTGCAGGCACCGCCCGCCTGGGGCTCCATAAAGGTGATCTCCTCCGGATCCCGCTCCCCGCTTTCCAGATATTCCAGGAACTGTGCAAGGATCAATACCGTCGGATAGCAATAGTCGTTACTGATATAGCGAAGTGCCAGAGTGCGGTCCTTCACCGGGTTCTTTAAAGTCTCGAAGGAATACCCCTCCGCCCGGAATGCCGCCTCCAAAAATACATTCGTGTACTCCAGCATCTCGCACAGCAGGATCGTACGGGTCTTCTTGTCATGACGTGTGAAATTTTTACATACTCTGTGCAGTTCCCCCATACGTTTTCCTCATCTGACCGGATATCTCATCTGACAGGCCTTGTTCCATGATCATCATCAGCTTTTTTTAGTTTGTATTTTCTATTGGTATTCGTTCCTATTCTCTCAATATTTTCCATTTCAGAAATGATTGCCCTTGTTCTTGCCGGACTTAGCCCAATATAATCGGCAATTTCATTTGTCTTAGCTTCTCCATGTTGTGCGAGATACTCATATATTTTTGCAATATTACCGCTTGTTTTCTTTGCTTGTTTTCTTTGCTTGTTTTCTTGCTTGCTTTCTTCGCTTGCTTTTCTCACTTGTTTTTCAACAAATTCAAGTGTCAATATCGTCCGATCCGGATCAAACCGTTCTTCAATTACAGGTTCCTTCCATCCTTCATCTTCCCATGTATTAAATATATTAGGAACACCACTGCCGGAACGTTCACCGATATTAATAAGGTTAAACATCTTCATAAGAGATTTATTTCTCGGATCTGATTCTCCACCCTTACACATTTGTATTTTACCTGTCCTTATATATCCGGGATTCTCCAATACAAGTTTCTTAGGTTTTTTCACATCCATAATTATTTTATTATATACCCTGAAATAGAAATCACAAATATTTCCGGACCATTCCCTGAACTGGATTGCAGACGATCTGTCCATCGAATAGCAGGATCAAGCATTTCACGATAATCCAGAAAGTATTCCGGAAAATGTCTTACAATGTTATATTCCTCTCCAAACATCAGCATCCCAGCCGCCGTAGGATGAAGTTGTCTGTCCTCTCTTGATATAGCTGCCGCGCCAATACTTCTCAAGTATTCACTATCGTTTAATCTTTCAAAAGGATGCCCCGGTTTCAATGTTCTGTGACGGTTTCTATATCCCTGTATCGTCTCATAGTTCAAATCCTCCATCGGGACCTCGTCCAGTACCTCCATATCCATAGTATTTTTCAGCCCTGATCACGAAGCATTGTTTTTACCTGTAGACGTGTACAACGATAATCGCCTTCATGATTTCTTCTAAATGTAGCGCCAAACAGATCATTATCAACATATACCGGCTTTTCTTCCCGTTTCGCCATTGGGACATGAATAACAATAATTAAATCCCCGTTTACATCATATATTTCTACATCATCGTCTTTAAAATATTAGCACTTACTTTTTTGCGATTATTAATTGTATCCCAGAATTGCTTTATAAGTTTCTCTTTATCCGCCGCTTTAAGTCCTGTAGTATGCCAGGAACCATCCTTATTTTCTACAACACCAAGAATGATTACTCCACCATAGCAATTGGCAAATGCAGAATACTAGTCCCATAAGGACACTGGTAACCCCCATTTGCCTTCTTAACTTCCCGACGATTATCTTCTTTGTATGAGTCAAATTTTGATATATCAAACAGATCCTTCAAACAATATATCCCCCTTTATTCATTTCCCGTCTTCTTTTCCTATATATAGCCACACAAATATTAACTGGTCATTTTATTGTACTCATATCTTTGCCACAACGCAATGGTTCCCCAAAAATCTATTTTATATTCCATTGTATTTCTTTAACTGCAACGCTTCCGTTGATTCTATGGTTGTATGCTTGCTACTTATATATCTACAAAAATATCCGTCAGTTCTTCACGGATATCGCCGGTTCAAAATAATAGAGCTGTGTGTAAATTCCCGTATAAATAGTACTATCCTCAGGATCTGTGCCAAATGACATTCCACCGGTATCTACGATCCATTTCACTTTGTCATTTTCCCATACAAAATATAGGTTTCTGTCTCCACTGGTTAAATAATGCTCCCAGTAAAGAATATGTCCATCCAGATCATAATACTGAATTCCACCATCCGTATAATAATCTACATTATCTCTATAACTTATCTTTATGTAATCCTCATAGGATTCCCTTTGAAAAATATAATCCTCGGAGTCTCTTGCAGGAAATTTCCAATAAAATCCAATTGCAGTCCATCATATTTTTCCAGACCATCCATGTTTATTAAAATACATGTATTTTTTTATATCCGTGCTGTCTGGGACCGGTTCTTGAAATACAAAAACAGTATTTTCAGCAGAGGTCTTATAGGAGAACATTTTTATCCCTGCTATGTCTAATAATTCCTCTTTTGTTTCCATGTCCGCATTATATGTTTCCAGAAAATTCCTTACAAAGCCATTTTCACTCTGTCTGTCTGTTTTCATTTTGGATGTTAATACATCGTTTCCTTCATTGTCCCAGTAATATACCTGAACATCCTGCTTTCCGCAGCCGGAAAACATTAACATGAATCCTATTAACAATATGCTGATTTTTTCTTTCATTTTTCTCCTGACTTTCTATTTTTCCAGCATAAACCAGCCTTCTTCAATACGCATGATCATCTGGTTCTTATTCACCGGCACACAGACAATGTCCTCTCCATCCTGACATTTTATATTGCACACAAGAATCTCATCATCATAAATGCTCAGGCCATCGTGGATATCCATTTCCTGTTCAAAATCTTCCCGCCCCGTCTTTCTGACTTCTATTCCAACTGTCTGGCGGGCGGTCTCCAATATTCTGACTTCATCTTCCGAGACGATAACACTTTTTCCCAGCCAGTCTTCCGCCTTAAAATTCGTGCCCTGCAATATTCTTCCCGGCGCCTCATTTTCTATTTCCTCAAACCGCCTTCGTATGAGTTTTCATAGCTGTCCAGATATGCAATTTTCCATGTTCCGTTCAAATCTTTTTTCACTCACCTTAGGGTCACAGTATTGAAACGGTTCTAGCAAATAATCCCCGCCGCAAAACCCATAGACTATATGTGTTTTATCTAAAATAACAATGTAATCCACGCAGTAGTCAGATTCATCATACATTTCATCAATATATCTAAGGAACCGGACCTGTTCTATATCCGCATAATCTTCTATCATCCAGAGAATCGATATCTAGCCATTCATCCTGAGTAGAATAAGAAACTATATCCGAATCATCAAATTGTATTTTTTCCCATTCCAGGTAATCCGGTCATGCCACAATGCTCTTTTCTACGGAATTTTCGCCAAGAATAACTGTCCTTCCCAAATAGTGCTGTCGAAAAAATAACTGTATGCTCTATAGTACGTCGTGAGATGACGTGTAACCTTCCATTTTCCATTGTATGCCGCAGCAGTATTTTGGCCTTTGAAAACAACCACGCCTGCAAATACCAACAGCAACATGACTATTATTCTTCGAAATATTTTTCTTTTTTCACCCCTAAGTGCACCTCATTCTATGTATATATTTTTAACTGGTATATTAAGTTCTCTGATTATATTTTCTCCAAAAGGTAAAAAACACAATCCATCGTAAGAATAACAAACTGCTTATCACTGGAAATCATTATGTTCACTGCCGGAGATTTTTCCTTTATTCCATCTCTTGTGCCTCTTATTTCCAAATCCTGAAATTCATCATAATTTAGAATCCAGTCATATAATTCCGGATCTTCTTTTACGGCTTCACTTATATTATAGATCCAATTACGATCTATTATAGGAGATACCTCATAAGAAGGTTCTAAAACCTCACATTGATAACGTTCATATTTTTCAAGTCCTTCACTGGAAAATACATCTTCATTTATCACAATATGATTGCCTATGATGTCATGTCCCTCCGGATAATTCGTATAATCGTTCTGTATTTTTGTAAAGCCAAGCAATTTCGTAACTTCCCACTCGCCAAAAAAAACAATTCTTCAATTTCATCCATGGAAAATTCCTCTATCTTGTCATCTGCTTTTTTCCGAATTTTGCTCTATCATTTCTTCCTCATTAACATTCTCCGTCTCATATAACGGTGCTAATAATCTTTCATATTTATCACCACTAAAAAAAAATCCGAATCATCTTAATATCCTCTATATACCAGCCATCTTCACAATAAGATGCTTCTGTGCATTTTACTGTATTTTTGACTTTTATCATTATCCTGGAATGAAATAAACGAACCATTACCTTTCCATCTTTTTTTCAAACAATGTAGCACCGAGATAGACTTCATCATCAAATGTATCCGGCTGTTCTAAATCAATATCAGGATTATGAATAAAATTGTATGAATACTCCATCCAGCCTGTATTCTCCAAATGCAGAATAGAGATATTAACAGTACCGGAATCGGTTCCTCGTGTTGCTCTTTTCAACAGTACATCTGCTTTCCCATTTCCTGTTAAGTCACCGGTAGTAACTGTCGATTCACAATATCCTCTATAATCTTTTATTGCCACATCTATGCCATTTACATTTGCTATGATTGTTGTCAATCCAACATCACGTCTGTCAATCACACGCACCCTGTCTTCTTTTCCGTCTCCGTTTAAATCTGATCTCGATTCAACTCCAAAATCGATGGGAATAGCGCTCTTCTGATAAATTGCTCCACTTTCATCAGTATCATGTGCACACCCCACTAAAAAATTCCAATCATCATTAACAATACTATTTTTCTGACTACAAATTTTGTAACTGATAATGTTTTCATGCACCTTCCCTGCCTCATCCTATGTATTTATTTTCAGCTGATATCCTGAGTTTCATTATTAAAATAACATGCCGTTACATCATAGTTGCATCATTTTCCTGATAAAATAAAAAGAACCGGCGGGCATTTTATTGCCTGTCGATTCTTTCTATGATTTTCATTTTCTAATTTTCCTATTTTCTACCAGTGTTCCATACCCTTCATTTTTGCCAAGCTTATTAACCCATTCATCAATGCATAACTTATTTTCTTCCAGATAATCAGGACAGCCCGCCAAATTTTCAGCTTTAATTTTATCTAAATTTTTCCACCATTTGGGTAATCGATACAAAGTATGCGCAAAATGGCGGCATGAGCTGCACCACGCCCACATACCTCCTTTTTTCATCTCCTCTACATTTTTGCAGAAATACAGATGTCCCTCTTTTCCTCCACAAATAGGGCAAACTACGGAAAGTCCTGCCTGTTTAAAGTCTCTATGTTCTCTAAAATGTCCATGATTTTATCATCATTGTCTTTCCACATTTAAAGAGCTGCTGACGGGAATCGGACCCGTGACCTCCGCACTACCAATGCGACGCTCTACCGACTGAGCCACAGCAGCATCACGTGACTGCTAACGCAATCACCGTGTTACATTTTATCAAAGGTATCTCACTTTGTCAATAGAATTATTTTAAATTATATATTTTTTTTGCACAATTCATTCATTATGCTTTCGGTGACCAGTCTGCGCATCTCTTCTGGGGGCATATCATCACCGATATGGTGGCACTGGTACATCAGATAGGAAATCATCCGAGCTAACAGCGCGTTGGTAATATAAGACAGCGGAATGTCCTCCCGCAGTTCTCCTTTCGCCCGTGCACTGTCTATGATCTGGCGGACCAAAAGATCCACCGGCCCGTTTTCCTTCTGTTCCGCTATCCGTTGCCGCAGAAGATTTCCCTCCTTGGAATGATCCGTCAGCAGATGCAGAAACGCCATGATGGCATCCACACACTGGGAATGTTCTTCCACCAGCAAAAGCATTCTGTGGATCTGGGTCTCCAGATCCGGACAGGTCTGAATCTGACGGGAAGCCTGCTCCGTTACTGTACGGATTTCATACAACAGGGCACAGACAATGATCTCTTCCTTGGAATCAAAATATTCATAAGCAGTTCCCTTGCCAATGCCCGCCAGCCCGGTGATCATGGACACGCTCATTTCCGAGATATCCTTGTCCTCCCGCAAAAGTGTGCTGACTGCCCGGTACATGGCGGTCACCTTGGGAGGCACCTGGTTCGGTGCCTCCAATCCGGTTATTTTACTCATTTTCCGCATCCCCCGTTTTTCCAGATCTTTGAGATTTTGCCAGCTTCTTAGCCGCTCTTCTCTCCTGTCTGCTCCGCTTATCGAAGATCAGATAGAAGGTCGGGATCAGGATCAGGGTCAGGATCGTGGAAGCCGTCAGACCGCCGATGATAACCAGTGCCATTCCCTGCATCATGACACCGTTATCGCCCAGTCCCAGTCCCATGGGGATCATGGACAGGATCGTTGTCAATGTCGTCATCAGGATAGGACGCAGACGGGTACTTCCGGAAGCCACCAGCGCATCCTCAGTGGACATTCCCTCTTCCCGCAGCATATTTGCGGAATCCACGAACAGAATACCGTTATTTACCACAATACCCATCAACATCAGAAATCCCATCAGGGATACCATACTAATGGTACTTTGCGTAATGAACAACAGCAGGAAGGATCCGATCAGTGCAAAAGGAATACACATCATGACCATGAAGGAGAATCTGGGGGATTCAAACTGTATTGCCATCACCAGGAATACCAGGAATGTAGCTACCAGAATTGCCTGCAACAATGCCTGCAACTCATCGTTCATCATTCCAGTCATCATACTGTCTGCCGGGGTTACAGAATCCGGGAATACCGTGTGATCCACCAGATCGTTGATAGCATTCTGGGCATCAAATATCTTCTCGGAGGTCATAGTGGACGTCACGCTGACCTGATACAGACCGTCCTGCTTCATGATGGTCTCCTGACTCTGTGCGTAATTGATCTCTGCAATATCTCTTAACGGTACCACGGTGCCAAAAGAAGTATCCAGTCCCAGATCCATCAGCAGGTTCAGATCATCATAGCTTCCTTCCGGATATTCCAGCCATACCGCATACTCCGAACCATCATTGGTGATCGTCAACGGATTCATACCGCTTAATACGTTATGTATGGTCATGCCGACCTGAATGGGTGTCAGTCCGTACTGCATTGCCTTGAGAGGATCTACCACTACCTTGGCCAACGTCGTAGAGTTGCCAGAGAGTTTTCTGTCTTTACGACACCGTCAATCTTCTCGATCTCTGCCTGCAGGTCTTCTGCGGCCTGTGCCAGTTCTGCCCTGTCATTACCCTGTAAATCGATCTCATAGCTGCTGGTGCTCATCATGGAGCTCATACTGCTGCCGGAAGATGTTACCGTAACATCCATATCCGTCATACCGGCTGCAATCTCATTCCATTTATCTACTATCTGTGCTGTAGTCAGGGTTCTCTTCTTGATGAGATCTGCGGTAAGGGTTGCACTGGAGCCGCTGATGGATACGGAATAGAATTCCACATCCGGTTCCTCTTCAGCGATCTGTTCCCACAGCTTCAGTGCTTCATCCTCTTTTTCCAGTGTGGTACCGGAACGGAAATTCACCGTAACCGCCACGACTCCTTCATCCGCTGCAGGAATCAGCTCCATGTCCAGCGTTCCTGCCAGCAGAACCGTGCCGATCATCAGAGCCACAGCCACACCAACGACGGTCCTTCTGCGCTTCATCAGCTTCCGCAGGATCTTCTGATACCATGTGGTAAATTTCTTCAACAGCTTATCGATGGGCAGATTTTCTTTTTCCTTCGGTTTAAATACTGTGTAGAACAACGGTACCAGCATCATAGCTGCGATCAGGGATGCCAGCATGGCAAATACAATGGTGAATCCCAGCTGCTCAAACATCTGTCCGGACAGGCCCTTCATAGTGGCCAGCGGCAGATATACCACGATGGTGGTAATGGTGGAAGCGATAATAGAAGCCGTCACTTCCTTCGTTCCCTCTAAGGCTGCCTGTTTCAGATCCGGCGTACTCTTCTGTCTTCGGAAACAACTCTCGATCACAACGATGGAAGCGTCTACCATCATACCGATGGCAATGACCAGAGATCCCAGTGTTACAATGTTCATGGAGAATCCCATCATGCTCATAAGGATCAGAGTCAAGAACAGGGAAATGGGCATGGAGGCTCCGACGATCAGGCTGGCCTTGAAATCGCCAAAGAATAGGAACAGCACCGCCATGGTCAATACAACACCCAATAACAGGGTCTCGGCTACACTGGTCAGGGAGCTGATAATGGAGGAACTGGCATCATAAGTAACTTCAAATTCGATGGCCGGGTTCTCCGCCTGGATCTGTTGTAATTTTTCCTTCACATCCTTGCAGGCATTTACCGTACCGGCACTACTTTTGTTCTTAATGCCGATGCTGACATTGTCCTGTCCGTTGTAACGGCTGATACTGGTGGCATCCTTGGATGCTGTAGTAACATTTGCAATGTCCTGTAAAGTAATGACCTGTCCCTTGGTGGTCATCAGGGGTACTTCCCGCAGCTTCTGTACGGTATTGTACTCCATGGACGTCGCCACGCTGATGTCCTGACTGCCCTGGGTCACGCTGCCTGCAGGATAAGTAAAGTCTACGGTTCCCAGCATCTGTGCCACACTGGACATGGTCAGACCGTACTGCTTCATCAGGGTCTCATTGAGTTCTACTTTGATATAATCCTCGGAACCACCGGTGACGGATACCTGTGCCACACTGGACAGAGATTCCAGCTCCGGTACCACGGATTCATTGACTACTTTTAACATATCCACATCGCCGACTTCCACTGCGGAGATCGTCATGACATCCATACTGTTCATGTTCATTTCGATGATAGTAGGCTGATCCACGTCATCCGGCAGACTCAACTTTGCAGTCTCCATGGCGGCACGCAGATCATTGTGGCATTCATCAATATCCACACCGTATTCATAGGTGAACAAGACCATACAATAATTTTCAAAGGAATAGGAATTCACGGAATCCACACCGCTCAGGGTGGAACCGGAATCTTCGATAACGGATGCCACGAGTTCATCCACGCTCTCGGGTCTGCACCGGGATAGGTAGCCATGACAATGAGCATAGGCATCTCAATGTCGGGAGTCAGTTCCATCTTGAAACCAAAAATGGAGCTGATGCCGAATACTGCCAGTGCCAGGATCACAAGGAAACAGGACACCGGTCTTTTCAGAGCTAGCTTTGTCAAATTCATTCTGCTGCCTCCCCTACTCTTCTGCCTTCACCGGTGCGGTGACTTCCACACCGTTCATCAGCTTGGGAGACCAGCTGGTGATCACGGTATCTCCGGGCTGTATTCCCTCAGTAACAGAAATCTGTGTATCATCAAACAGATCTGTGGTCACATAGGTCTTCACGGCCTTGCCGTCCACACTTAAGTATACATAAGAGCCGGTATTATCATAGTACACGGCATCATAAGGAATCAGCACCGCACTGTCGTTCGTATGATAGGTATCGGTAGTCAGCTTCACGGATACACCGCTGGGCAGATCGCTGCCATTGGCATTTACCGCTGCCTTGATCTGGAACAGGCCGGTCTGCTGATTCACTGCCACTCCGATCTCGGTAATGTTACCGGTATAGCTGGCATTTCCTCGCTCCACGGTCACTTCCTGCCCCATGGTCAGTGTATTTTTCACAGCTTCGCTGACCTGAAAAGTCACAGTCATCATATTTTCATTGGCAATGGTGTACGCAGGATTGCTGCTTCCGGCAATGCCGTTGACTTCCACTCCCTTGCTCTGGATTGTACCGGAGATGGGAGCCTTGACAGTGTAGTAGGATAATGCCAGTTCCGCACTTTCCACGCCCACATTTGCCAGCTGTTCACTGGTGGACAGTTGCTTCTTCGTATCCTCCAGTGCCTGTCCCTGGGACAATGCCTGGGAACGATCCACAATATTCATGCTGCTCTTTGCTGCATTGTAAGCGGATTCCGCCTGCTGTAATCCGGCCACCAGAGAATTTCTGCTGGACTCCAGCTGTTTCTTCGTTCCTTTCAGTGTCTCGATCTGCGTCTTCATCTGCACAACACTTGACGCATTTCCGCCGCTCACACTGGATGACGCTGCTTTTATGGCATTCTCCAGCTGTGTAATATTTGCATTGCATGCGTCGATCTGATCTGAAAGATCATCATAGTTCTGGTCATAGGCATTTTTCGCCTGGACATACGCGATCTGTGCCTGATCATACCCGGACTGTGCCTGCACTCTGCTGCTATCCATCTGGATATTGGCGGATTCCTGCTGGGTGGTCAGGGCACTGTCTGCCTGTTGCCTTACATTGGCCCCACTGAGCTGTGCCTGTTCTAACTGCAGTTTTGCTGCAGAGTCATCGATTTTGAACAAAACATCCCCGGCATTGACCTGATCTCCCCACCTCAAAATAAGTATCCGTCACCGTGCCGGAAGCAAAGGGAATGACATAGACCAGTTCCTGGGGAGAAACCGTTCCCCACAAAGCTGTTCTGCAAGGTCAGTTTTCCGGTCTGGGCCTGCTCCATATCTACAACGACCGCAGAGGTCTCCGCAGTGTCCTGTGCCGCATTGCTGCCACAGCCTCCGAGCAACAGGCTGCCTCCCATCAACAACGCCATTCCGACGCTGCAATTTCTTTTCCATGTATTGTGCATGATCTTTTCGCCTTTCTGAATAGTTATGAATATGTATTTGCTTTATTAACCGACCGGCCGGTCGGTCGGGTCAGCATTTGCAGTATACTCCTATGCCGGGTTTTAAGTCAATATTCCAACTCTGCAGATTCTATTTTAAAACGAAAGATCAAATCCACCTGCGGCGGGTCGCTTTTTGCGGCATAAACCGTTCCGCTGCAGTGCGAGAGCGTTTCTATGCATAGGAACAATTTCCTATGCAATAATAAACACATTCCTGAAAAATTTTTTCAAGAATGTGTTCTCTTCTCTCATTATTTTGCATCACACCAGTCTCCGGATTTTGCTCTTCAGACGCTGTAAGGCATTGTCCGTAGACTTTTCGTCTCTTCCCAGCACCTTGGCGATCTGGGTATAGCTCATTCCCGTCAGGTACAAATCCAGCACCTGTTTTTCAAAGCTGCTGAGTTCTGTCTCAATAGCTCTCTCCAGATCTTCCACCCGCTCCTTGTCCAGGAACAGTTCCTCCGGACTCATCTGGGTTCTGGCCGCCAGAGCCTCAATAAGATTTTTCTCCTCATTGTCCGTGCCCTCGCTGCTTCGCTCATACAGAGATACATAGCTGTTGAGCGGTGAGTGCTTCAGGCGCTTGGAAGCCTGCACTGCCGTGTACATCTGTCTGCTGATACACAGATCTGCAAAGGTATAAAAGCTGGCATCTCTGCCGCAGTCATAATCCCGCACTGCCTTGAACAGCCCGATCATCCCTTCCTGGATCAGATCTTCGCTGTCTCCGCCCAGAATATACATAGATTTTGCCTTGCTTCGCACCAGATTTTTATACTTGTCGCAGATGTAATCCATCACCTGTCTGTCACCTTCCCGCAGCTGGTCGATGAGTTCTTCATCCGTCATCTCTTCATATTTGAAATGCTCTGCCATGCTTTCCCCTTTTTCCACTCCTATATTACGCCTGTAATCTCTGACGCACGATCTCATAAGCCAGTACGCCTGTTGCCACGGAAGCATTGAGGGAATCGATATCCCCCTTCATGGGAATGGATGCCACCATATCGCATTTTTCCTTCACCAGACGTCCTACGCCCTCACCCTCGTTGCCAATGACCAGACCGATGGGGCCCTTGAGATTCAGATCATACATGGTGGTACCGCCCATATCCGCACACACGAACCACAGACCTTCCTTTTTCAGATATTCGATGGTCTTCGCCAGATTCGTCACCTTTGCCACCGGCGTATAGTTCAGCGCTCCCGCGGAGGTTCTCGCTACCGTAGCGGTCAGTCCTGCTGCGCGGTTCTTCGGATGATGACACCATGGGCTCCTGCCAGATTGGCGGTACGGATGATAGCTCCCAGATTGTGAGGATCCTCGATATTATCCAGCAGGAAAATAAAGGCGGCTCGCCCTTTTCTCGCTGCTTCCAAGATGTCATCTACCTCTGCGTACTCATAAGCTGCCGCATAAGCGATAACGCCCTGATGCTTTCCGGTCTCGGATAACTGGTCCAGACGCTCCTTGGTCACATATTTTACTAATGTGTCATGCTTTTTTGCTTCTCTTTTGATAGTCATCATCGGACCGTCCTGACAGCCATCCAAAATGAACAGCTTGTCAATGGGTTTGCCCGAACGATACGCCTCAATCACGGCATTTCTGCCTTCTATGGTAAATTCCTGATATCCCATGTTTGTCCTTTCTATTGTGAATTTCTGTATCGTTTTATAAACGATTTCTTCGCTTTTCAAGCTCTCGAAATCGTAACAAACATGCGTAATCCGGGCTAATCGCCCCCATTTGTGTTTGTTTTATTTTGTAGAAAGACCGCTTTGCCTGCCAGCAGTCACGCGGTCTTTCTATGGGTGAATTTTTATTACAGTTCCATGCCTGCCAGACGGATGCCGTCTTTGATCAACTGCAGCAACCGGTCGATCTGTCCCGTCAGGTACAGATAGCCCATCAGTGCTTCAAAACCGGTAGCTCTGCGGTAATCTGCCACGGAAGCGTTTTTCGCGGTGGTGTATGATTTGGCGTTGCGTCCTCTGCGGTACACCGCTTCCTCTTCCTCCGTCAGTTCCGGAAGCAATGCCTCGATCATGGCAGACTGCGCCGGTGCCTTTACATAACGTGTCGTCTTTTTATGCAGATCATTGGCGGAACGGTTAGCTCTCTCCACCACCACGCTACGGATCACCAGCTCATAAATCCCGTCTCCGATATAGGCCAGTGTCAGCGGAGAATACGCCCGGACATCCTGTCCTTCGCAGGCAAATGCTTCCTTTATTTTCGTAAGAAGGGTTATGCTCTCTTCCATTTTACACCCTCTCTGGTATCTTCCAGCACAATGCCTTTGGCTAACAGCTCGTCACGGATCTCGTCGGCTCTTGCGAAATTCTTCGCCTTTCTGGCTGCCTGACGCTCTTCAATCAGTGCCTCGATATCGCTGTCCAACATTTCCGCTTTCTTGTCTACGATCAGTCCACAGATATCGGACAGAGTCACGATTTCCTGTTTCAGAGCCTCCAGAAATGCCTTGCTGCTGTCTGCTTTCGCATTGGAGTTGACGAATTTTACCAGCTCAAAGATAGCTGCCAGCGCATCCGCAGTGTTGAAATCATCGTCCATAGCTTCATCGAATTTGGTCTCAAAGCCCTGTGCCTCGGTAACTAACTGCTTCTCTTCTTCGGACATTTCGGCATCTGCTGCCTTTTCCAGCAGGAACTTCAGGTTATCCACGCTGGTAACGATTCTCTCGTAGCCGTTCTTTGCTGCTTCCATCAGATCGGCACTGAAATTCAGCGGGCTTCTGTAATGTGCGGACAGCATGAAGAAACGAAGTACCTGCAGATCATATTTTTCGGAGATCTCACGAACAGTAAAGAAGTTGCCCAGAGACTTGGACATCTTGCGGTTGTCAATGTTCAGGAAGGCATTGTGCATCCAGTATCTTGCAAAAGGCTTGTCATTGGCTGCCTCGGACTGTGCGATCTCATTCTCGTGATGAGGGAAGATCAGATCTTCGCCACCGGCATGAATATCTATCTCCTCACCCAGATAATCGCTTACTCATAACAGAGCACTCGATGTGCCAGCCGGGACGGCCCTGACACCAGCAGGAATCCCAGTAAGGCTCGCCTTCTTTCTTCGGCTTCCACAATACGAAATCCAGGGATCTTCCTTCTGATCTTCACCGGAGACTAACAGGGAACGGTTACCGCCCTGCAGATCGTCCAGGTTCTTGTGAGACAACTTGCCGTAGTCCTTGAAGCTTCTGGTCCGGAAATATACCGTACCATCCGCTGCAGGATACGCATGCCCCTTTGTCGATTAGAGTCTGGATCATATCCAACATGCCGCCGATCTCCTCGGTAGCCTTAGGGTTCTTGGTAGCGGGCTTGATATTCATTCCCTCCATGTCTTTTTTGCACTCTGCGATATAGCGCTCGGAGATCACGCTGGGCTCCACACCCTCTTCATTGGCCTTCTTGATGATCTTGTCATCCACGTCTGTGAAGTTGGATACATAGTTTACTTCGTAACCCTTGTATTCCATGTAACGGCGCACCGTATCAAATACGATCATGGGGCGGGCATTGCCGATGTGGATCAGGTTGTATACGGTAGGCCCGCAGACATACATTTTTACCTTTCCCGGCTCCAGGGGCTTAAATTCTTCTTTTCTCTTGCTTAAAGTGTTGTAGATTTGAATACTCATGATTTATCCTTTCCTGTCTTAACTGTATTATCAGTTTTCGCTTCTTCGCTCATTACCACCAGCCTGCGCAGCTGTTTCAGTTCATCTTCCATCTCCAGCACGCGGTTGGTCAGTTCGGAGTTCTCACGCTGCAATACCGTGATATCTTCCCGCACCGGATCGGGGAGATCTGTCTGGTTCATGGTCTCCTGGGGGAGGCTTGCGTTGTTACGCTTTACTACGCGTCCCGGTACACCCACGACCGTGGATCCGGGGGGCACTTCACTTAAGACCACGCTTCCGGCACCGATCTTCGAATTATCTCCGATGGTAAAGGAACCCAGTACTTTCGCACCCGCACTGATCATGACGTTGTTGCCGATGGTCGGATGACGCTTGCCGTGCTCCTTGCCAGTTCCTCCCAGTGTCACTCCCTGATACAGGGTCACATTATCGCCGATAATGGTAGTCTCACCAATGATGACACCGTTGCCGTGATCAATGAAAAATCCCTTGCCGATCTGCGCGCCGGGATGGATCTCAATGCCCGTCTTACGTACACCACGCTGGGAAATATATCTGGCCCAGAAATAATGCCCGCTCACATATAGCTTGTGAGCCAGTCGGTAATGGATCATGACCTTGAAACTGGGATACAAAAGTACCTCCATGGAAGAATGGATCGCCGGATCACGTTCCTTGATAATACGGACTTCTTCTTTTTAAATTTTTGATGATGCCCATGTTCTCACCTCGAAAAAATACCGCGAACAAACTCTTCTCTTAGAGACGAATTTATCCGCGGTTCCACTCTACTTAAGGGACGATGCCCTTCACTCTTACGCCTATGGCGTCACGCACATAACGGGTGCTCACCGGATCCGGATACTTTTGTTAACGTTCCCCGGATCAGCTCACAGGCGCACTTCCTTTTCCTCGGACGAAAGCCGCTCCCAGCTTCTAACGGCTTCTCTCTGGCGTCCTACCTAAAAAAGTACTTTTCCTGTTCCATGCCTTTATTCTATAAATGATAATTCCTACTAAATAAGATATGCAAAAATACGGGTTTTGTCAACCCCTTACCCCTTATAATCCTCGATCATAGCTTCGATCTCAGCGATCTGCGCTGCGCTGAGCTTCTTGCTCTGGATAAATGCTGCGATCATCTTCGGCAGCGAACCGCCATAAGCCTTCTCCACGAAAGCCTCCCCCTGGGCTCTGTGGTATTCCTCCTTATTCAATACGGAAGATACGATGGCATTCTCATTTTTGAAAATACCGTTCTCACAAAGCTTTTTAATAAACGTATAGGTAGTGGATTTCTTCCAGCCGAACTTCTCCGCGCACTGTTTTACCAGTTCTCCGGAACCGATGGGTTCCTCCTCCCAGATCAGCTCAGCAAATTTGTATTCTGTCTCCGTCATCTGATACATTCCCATTCCTCCTTGTATCCTTCTTAATCCAGCACTTGCCAATTATGCAATCCTATTGGCTTTTTTTGCACTCATCACATTATAAAAGGTCGATAGTATACAGACCTTGTTCTAATTAAAGTCTATATCCTATCGACCTATTTGTCAAGTTCTTATTTTCCGAAATTATCAGCTCTTCGGGCATCCGCTGCAGCTTCCGCAGCCGCCCTGCATCGCCTGTGCCGTAAGATCAAACGGCGTAGTCACCAGACAGATTGCCTGAGAGGAGATTCCCTCTCCGCTGCCGGTGAATCCCAGTCCTTCCTCCGTGGTAGCCTTCACATTGACCTGTCCCACATCGATCAGCAGGGCTTTCGCGATATTTTCCCGCATGGTATCGATATGCGGGCGCATCTTCGGTGCCTGTGCAATGATCGTCGCATCGATATTTTCGATAAACACATGATTCTCTTCCAGCAGCTCGCCCACTTTTTCCAGCAATTTTATGGAAGAAATACCCTTGTATGCCGGATCTGTATCCGGGAAATGTTTCCCGATATCCCCCAGCGCCGCTGCTCCCAACAGCGCATCCATGATGGCATGGAGCAGGACATCCGCATCCGAATGTCCCAGGAGCCCCTTTTCATAAGGTATTTTCACGCCACCGATGATCAGGTCTCTTCCCTCCACCAGACGGTGTACGTCATATCCCATTCCGATTCTCATATTTACAACCTTTCCGCAGACGTTATCCTTTTTCAAAAAGTACCGACTGTCCCGTTGCGGCCAGTGCCGGGTGCCAATGCCGTCCGCAATATACTAAATCTCTATCATTATTGTCTCGCCACAGCACAGTTCATCAGTTCCTCCGTGCTGTCGAATAGATAGACGGTATAAATGCCGTCCTCATATACCTTTTCGCCCTGCTTTAATGCCGGAGCCTCTGCATATTCCGCACATTCCTCCGACGTCAGAAGCAAGAATGTCTCCCCGGTATGATACCCTTCCTCATAATATTTCATGGGAGAAGACCACTTGAAATATTCCAGATGTTCGGGATCTCCGATGTTGCCGATCTCCACTTCGCCATTGGTAAGCTCTGTAATGATATTGGCATTATTATAAGTAGCAAAGCCAAAATCATACCCGTTTTCCGCAAGGAACTGCGCCACGGGACGCTTCGTTTCGTTCTTGTCCACCGTCAGGAAAGACATCACCGTTTTACCCGTACCAAGGATCAGACAGATTGTAAGCAGCGCCGTCACCGCCAGACGGTCAAATGGCATTTGCTCCTCTTCCAGATAAAAGCACAATACCGGCAGTGCAAAAATAAAAATCGTAATATAATACCGTGGCACCATGGTACTGGTGGTGAAAATAAACACAAACAGATTCAGTACAAAGCTGACTTTCAGGAAAAGTGTGATCAGGCTGCGAAATCCTGTACTCTGCTCCGTCTTTCCGCTCTTCACCGTAACATATCCGTAGATGCCCAGCATTGCGAAAGCCGCCATGGTCACAATACCACGCAGGGATAAAAAGCCCTTGTCGGGAATATAACCAAAAAGCATTAACAGACAGCCTGCTGCATTCTGGATCCGGTCAAACAGCACCCCGTGGTACAGAGCGATGAAATTCGTGGCACCGTAGGTCTGGAACACATATTTATGGCTGATCCATACCACATTAATGCCGTAGCCCGCTACTGCGAAAAACGCTCCCACTACACTGTAGAGAAAATATTTCATCCGGGTCGTAGGCAGCAAGGCACGAAAATGCGCCTTTGTCATCTCTCCCCGGAAACTCTGGAACTCCTCTCCACCCAACAAATAGAAAAAAGAAGTCAGTACCAACGGGCACTGTAATGCCAGCAGGTAACGTACGCCGGACATTCCACAGACAATAGCCAGCAGCACATAGAAGATCCACAGGCTGATCTTGCGTTTTGTACTGTATTCTCCACTGCACAGCCGCAGGTACATACCGAAGAACCACAACACCAGAATCACATGGGACATGTAGGTATTGCCCATTTGCATGTGTGTCATCATGGTCTCGGAAAAAGGCAGAAGCAACAGACAGGAGCTTAACACCGTAAGCCCGCGCGATACTTTTAACGGCTTCATAAAATAATAATAGGAAGCCAGCATCAGCCCGTAAAACACCAGATTCGTGATCGTGCGGATCACATGCCAGTTGTTGCAGATCCGGAACAGCGGTCCCATGATCAGCTGTATACAGCACACGGAACTCCGTGGAATAATACCAGTTCGTCGTCGAAATCATCTGATGCTCCCCCGCAAGGATCCTGGAAAAGATCATCTCTGCCGCCATATCGGAATCCAGCCAGTGATCCTGGCTGATGATATTCAAGCCAAGCAGGAGCAAAAGCGTCGCTCCCAGCAAAATATATGGTATCTGTTTTTTCAGTGTTTTCATACCGCAGACCTTTCTGTTAGTGCCTATGCATTCTTCCCTAACTATACACGATTTGCCGCAAAAGCACAACTGCGGCTTTTGCGGCAAATACATAAAATTCCTCATCTACTTAAGATTTTTTTCTCTTGGGGAAGCTGTTGCCGATGCCCGGCTCTTCCCGCTTCTTTCTCTTTTTTACTTCTCTCTCCGCTCTGTCCCCGGAGTATTTACGGTCCGCTGCCTTTTTGTCGCGGCCGCCCCATTTTCTTCCGTCCTCGCGGTTCTCGTCTCTGCGGTGTCTTCTGTTCTCGCCGGAAACGGTATTGTCGTCGTCCCTGCGGTCTCTGTCACCGCGACCGAATCTTCTGCGGTCCCCGTCTTCACGGCCAAACTTCCGTCTTCCGTCGCCTCTGCCGAAACTGCGGCCTTCACCACCGTCTCTGCCGGATCGGCCTCTGTCCCCGAAACGATTGCCACGCTTTGTATATTCATCTGCGGCGATCTCCTCGCCCTTGTCGCCGACCTGTAATTTCAGCATGGCAGCTGCCAACTCCAGTGCATCACAGCCTTCCTCTTCCATTTTCCGCTGTAAAAAGCTCTTCATCAGCTCGATGTCTTCATGCTCATGCAGTTCCCATGCCTTGTTCAGATATTTGTCTGCTTTCGCTTTCAGCACCTTCGCAGCTCCGGGAAGCTTTTTCTCGGTAATGGTGGTATGACAGACTCTCTCGATCTCACGGATCTTGCCAATTTCCCTGCTGTTGGCAAAAGTAAAGGATCTGCCCTTTCTGCCGGCACGGCCGGTTCTGCCGATACGGTGCACATAGTACTCAATATCCTGTGGAATATCGTAATTGATGACAGCTTCCACATCATCCACATCAATCCCTCTGGCTGCCACATCCGTAGCGATCAGAATGCTGGCTCCGCCGTTACGGAAACGGTTCATGGCCACATCACGCTGTGCCTGGGACAGATCGCCATGCAGCCCTTCTGCCTGAAAGCCCTGCTGCTTCAACAGATCCGCCAGTTCGTCCACCTTTTTCTTCGTATTACAGAAGATCAGGGTCAGCTTCGGCTGATAGTACTCTAACAGTCTTACACAGGCTGCATCCTTGTCCTGATTTTTCACACGGTAGAATTTCTGGGATACCAACGGAATCGTCAGTTCTTTTGCCGCTACTTTTACTATTTTTGCATCCTTCTGGAACCGGTCCGTGATCTCCAGGATCGGCTTCGGCATGGTAGCGGAGAACAGTGCGGTCTGGTGCTCTCCGGGAATCTGTCCCAAGATCAGCTCCATGTCCTCACGGAAGCCCATGTTCAGCATCTCATCTGCCTCATCCAATACCACCATGTTCACCAGATCCAGCTTAATAGTGCGTCTGCGCATATGGTCCATGACACGTCCCGGGGTTCCCACGATAATCTGTACGCCCCGCAGTCCCGCGATCTGACGGCTGATATCCTGTCCTCCGTAGACCGGCAGTACCTTAATGCCGTGCATGTATTTTGCGATTTTCCGCAGTTCTTCCGCTGCCTGGATCGCCAGTTCTCTGGTGGGGCACAAGATAATGGTCTGTAACTTTTTCACATCCGGATTAATGTGCTGGATCGCCGGAATGCCGAATGCAGCAGTCTTGCCCGTACCGGTCTGGGCCTGTCCGATGATGTCCTCCCCCTGTAATAAATAGGGAATCGCCTGCTCCTGGATCGGAGACAGCTTTTCAAACCCCATCTCCCGGATCGCACGGACAATACGGTTGTCCAGCAACGGCTCGATGGAGGCAATGCCGTCCTGCGCTTTCACTTCTTCTACTGCTTCGTTCACTTCTTCATTTTCCAAAAAATAACTCACGAAATACTCCTTTAAATTCAAAATCGTGGCAACCTTCAGAACTTCATTCGCAAAATCGCATCTTCATGAAAATCACCTTGGTTCTGAATTGTTGCACAAAAAAAGAAATCATTGCGATGCGCTTCTGATTTCTTCCATCAAATCTCAACAACATTTCGTAGTATAGCACGGAAGCATTGAAAAACAAGTGATTTCGTTTACCATATAATAAAAAAGTAATGCTTCCAAAGCAGAATAACCTAAATTTCGCATTACTATTTATGCCGTTCGGCGGCAGAATGGAGATTTTATGATACAGACATTACACATCGTACCGGAATATAACGAAGAACTGATCTATCCCGCCATCTGCAAAAGCATGGAGGCGCTGCACATCGCCACAGATTTACGCCCGGAGATGAAGATCGTCATCAAGCCCAACCTCGTCATGGCGAAATCCCCGGATTTTCCCGCCACGACCCACCCTCTGGTCATAAAAGCTGTGATCAGGTGGCTGCGAGAGCAGGGCATGCAGCACATCACCATTGCGGAAAGTTCCGGCGGTCTCTACAATGCCGAAGCCATGAAACACGTATATCACGTATGCGGCATGGATACTCTGGGCGAAGGTGCTGAACTCAACATGGACTTTTTCCGCACAGACCGTAAATTGTCCGGCAGGATTTAAAAATCACAGTTTCCACCTGATCACTCCTATCGTGGAAGCCGATTATATCATTAATATCTGTAAACTGAAGACCCATGCCATGACCGGCTATTCCGGCGGCATCAAGAATCTCTTCGGCACCATCCCCGGTCTGGAAAAGCCCCAGATGCACTACCGCTGGCCGGAGATCGAAGATTTCTCCAACATGCTCTTAGAACTGGCTCAGACCGTAGCTCCCAATCTCACCGTCATTGACGCCATTGATGCCATGGAGGGTAACGGTCCCACCGGCGGCACTTCGCATCCTTTGCATATGCTGCTGGCGGCAAAAGATTTCTATACCCAGGACTGCTTCGCCGCAAAACTTATGGGATTAGAACCTACAGAGATCGTCATGCTGCGTCAGGCACTGGAAAAAGGTCTGGCTCGCCCTAAGGAGTTGGCGCTTGTGGGAGATCCGGTTCCGGAAGGCTTATCTCCTTTTCAGAAGCCGGATACCATAAAATTAGATTTTACCAACGGTGTGCCGAAATTTTTACGCAAGCCTTTCATGTTCGTGGCTTCCCGACTGTTGAAATCCTATCCGCAGCTGACCCCGGAGAAATGCGTGGGATGCGGAAAATGTGCGGAAAGCTGTCCGGCACATGTCATCAGAATCGAAAATCGCAAGGCGAAATTCAAGAGAAAAGGCTGCATCTCCTGCTTCTGTTGTCAGGAAATGTGCCCCATGAAGGCTATCAGTGTAAAGAAAGCCCTGTAATTTCCTGCTTTTTGCTATTATTGTTCTAATTGCATACAAAATTTTTACAAAAATATCAAAAAACGTGTTGACAAAGTGGGACACGCATTGTATACTGAACAGGTCGGTTGCGAGAGCAACGAAATGGAATCTTAGCTCAGCTGGGAGAGCATCTGCCTTACAAGCAGAGGGTCATAGGTTCGAGCCCTATAGGTTCCATTCCAACTTCGGTTGGTCATATGGCGAGATAGCTCAGTTGGCTAGAGCATGCGGTTCATACCCGCAGTGTCGAGGGTTCGAATCCCCCTCTCGCTATTAGGTTAAAAGGGTCGGAAATGCTGATAAATACAGCGTTTCCGATTTTTTGATTTCTCAAAGTATCAAATAATATGTTTACTTTTGTTTACTTCTGGATTTCTGACGGTGATAATGGTTAAACCAGAGTTTAAAATGCGCCGGTTTTCTCCTCTTAAAACCAGGGTTAAGAAGCCTAAAACAAAAGGTACGAAAGCTGACTCCGTGGAAAAAGTTACGGTTGCCGAACTTCTTCCCTCTTTGGAAAATACGGTTTTAAATAAAAATTAAACTTTAGCATCACCGCTTTCAGCATTCTGATAGACAAAGGAATTAGTGGTCATGGTGATTTCATCTAATATAGCCAGATTTCCGCTTTTCTTTATGCACATTGTTATTTAATAATTTGGACTTGCACACCGCCAAACCCGTTACTGTTCCAAAACAAACTGCTCTGTCTCAGGGTTCCACTTTAATACTGCTACGATTTCTTCAGAACTTATCAATTTATCCTCAGATGCCACAATAATCAAATCATCTACTATATCCATATAATAAAAAGATTCATCTCCAATGATCTTTAGCGCATCTATCGGAATTTCTACCCATTGACTGCCTTCGACAGCTAAAAGCTGAATTTCCTGTGTTGATATTCCTTGATATGTTGTGGTTTTTGATACCAATATTCTGCTTTGTCCGTCACTCGCTTGAATACAGTTTATAACTACTTTATCAGCCGCAAACTCCTTATATGCTACCATTTCTAATGAATCAGCATCTAAAAGGATACCCACCGTTTTATCCAATCCTGCAACATGAGGGGTATTCAAAATCTTGCATAACACGAATATTTCACTGGCATTATCTTGCGAGAAAGAACCAAAATCAATCCGAACTATAACAATATCTAATGCACTGATGTTACCTTCTTCGTAATTCTCTGCTACCTTTTCTATAATCCTGTTATTAAGCTCTGAGACCATATCAGCACTATCCCTGGATTTCGATATTCCACACGCATTGATGCACATCAGCATAAACAACACAAGAACAGAGACCGGCAAAACCTTATTTTTCATCTTACCCATACTCGTCTTAATCTCTTTCTGGCACATTTTCTATTTTAATGTGCAGGATATGATCCTGCAATCAGTGTAATAATACAACAAAATATTCGATGCGGAATCACCATTTTTTGCACGCAATGCGGCACCCATTTGACATAGCCCGTAACGATGTCCTCCCGCACCAGTTGCAATATCTGTGCAACTTACAGCTTTCAAAGCAGGCTGCGTAGAATGATCTTTTGTTCCATTACCACTACAGCTTGAGAAAAAGGCACCCCAAATATAATCATAAGTTGTAGATGATGGTTTATACATTACAATATCCGTTTTAGATTTACCTCAGAAGTATAAAAAATATTTGCCGTTGCATCTATTGCCTCCTCGGTAACCTTAGTAGGATCATATACCTGACAACAAGAAGATGAGCAAACCTTATAATCTTTACCCGAATGATTCGAATAAACACTCAGCGCATACTCTAAGAAGGTGTTTGCCGCCACTGCCTGTGCTTCATACAATTCACTAACCTGTGTTGAAGTTAGTCCTTTACCAGTGTAATAACTTTTTCCGTAAAGTTCCGAAGATAATACAGTATAGATATATGTCTCTCTATCAACAGTTTTTGTTTGATTATTATAGTAAACCGCAATAGAATTGCTTACATCCGGAACAGAACTCATTGCTCTGGCAACAGATGATGTTGCAAAATTTCCTCTATCTATAATAGAAGGCAGTACAGTTTGTCCTCCTATATCATGCATTATTTCTTCTCTATCCTGCGAAACAGAAAAGTCATCATTTATATAGAATGTAAAAATTGTAGTTCCATCCGCACTGTCAACATCATAATTACTATAATTTGCCGCAAAATACCCTGCTGCATTTATTTCCCAATCGTATGTTCCTGAAGGGAGATTTTTTATTTGAAAACGTCCATCTTCACCCGTAATGACCGCAACTTCCCCATCTACAGAAATTGTAGCATTTGGAATAAAGGCTTCTGTATCATAATCTCTTACAACACCGACAACATTTGCCAAATTATTGTTGGAAAAAGTGTGCATACTTACTGCCAAGTCTACTGTTGCTGCAGAAAGGGCATAATTTTGGAATCCTTCGTCATAATCTTTTTGTGTTATTACCTCTGTCTCATAAAGTAAAGTTCCCTTGCTCACAGTATCCGTTTCTCCACATGCTTCTTCTGCATATGTAGTAATAGCAGAAGTATAAATAGAGCATCCGAACATAACAGCAATTGCCAAAGATATTATTCTTTTCTTCATATTTCACCCTCCCATTTTTTATAGGTAGTGTCAACTTTATACGCTCAAAATCACCCCAACTCCAGTAAAATCAAGTGTTCCAAGGCTGTGCCTTTACCTCCCCTTTCTTTGGCTTGGGTGACCAAAATTTTGCATCGGAAGATCAGTCAAGACCGGACTGAAAGCCGTTAAAATTCAACCTTGACGGGGCTTTCGTAAGCAAAATATAATCGTTCACCCCAATGGAAAGGAATACGATTTTTTCATAATTCGGTTTACATTACCTTTTAGTTTGCAGAACCGGCGTTCGCTGTGAAACTATCCAAGTCTGAATTGGAAGCCTTTTCTTTATACCCAACCTGGGATTCTGCAACTCTGACAATTTCAGCACAATAATCAGTATTTATGGAATTCAAGCTGTATAACGCTTCACTAACAGCTTGAATTTCTTCAGAAACATAAGAACAGGATTGGAATCCTGACACAGTCTCCCTATAACTGTCAGACACTACTTTGGCTACATCATATGCCTCATCGTACATGATAGTCAGGTTGTGTTCAATGTCTGCAGTCTTCACAACACCGTCATCTACATATTCCATGCTCTCATATAATGTCACAAAGTTATTGTATCCTCTATGTCAATCCCAGAAATTTGAAAAGACATATCAGAAACGCTGACGTTATTTTCGGACAATGTAATTCTGTGAGCATTTTCATCGTTCACGATGCCGTTGACAGCCACTGTTCTCAAGCTTTCCGTGTCCCCGGTCATGACTGCTGTTTCCCGACTATCCATGTAGCTTTCTACCAACTCAAGTATCTCCACCCTTTCTGTATCTTCCAGGCCAGCCGCCTCTGCGGGCAAAATCGGAACCATAACAAAGATCATACAAATAGCTAAAAACTCGCAATATACTTTTTCATTGCTTCCTCTTTTCTCTTCATAAAATACCTCTCTTTCTCGTCTGAACTTGTTTAATCTGCCTTCTGGTTAGAAATAAACAAATAACCATCATCCGTCTTTTTGTAAAATGACCACCCATTGCCCCCCCCTCATACTCTTTTTCGTATTTCAGTATGAGTTTGTTATTTGACTCCCAAGTTCCGGAAGTAACCATACACCAATCAAAATTCGAGTCTCCCATAATCAGATAGTAACTGTCATATTGCTCCAAATAATAGAAACTGTCCAAGCCTGTCTTTTTTGTCTCCGCCAGACTTATTCCCATTTTTTCCTGCAAAAAAGCATCCATTTCATTTGCTGTGATTTTTATGATATCCAAATACGGGGCATCACTACATAACTCTGTCAGCATTGACAGTTCATCCTCCGATACTTCGCCAAACGCTCCTCCAACGCCATTATAAAATAACTCAAACAAGTTAATTTCATCTGGTTGACTATACTCGCTGGATAACAGCATATTGTTCATGTTCGTTATGTCACCATTGAAAAATTCTGTGTTAAACACAGTAATTTCCTTTTCGGAAAGAGTACCGGAAGCCATCTGGCATCCTGAAAACATCAAAATCATAAAAGACAAGATAACCGATAATGCAAGTAAATCCATAACTTTTGTCAATATTTTCATTCAAAATCTCCTCCGTTTCACTTCTCAAATTTCTCGCCATTATAGACTCTTCATGGGCACCACTCCCATCCATAGTTGCAAAGCAGATTTCCCCACCTGCAATACACATTACATTTTTCTACAAACTGATAATTCTTTTCTGCCGATGTTGCCGTTTTAATTTCTCCATTAACACTACACGTCATTGTAACTCGATATGTACCTCTGGAAACCAGATATATTTCCAAGCCAGATGCTGTTATGGTATTGCTCGAATCTTCCCATGATTCCACATTGACCCAGCTACCAGAGACCTTTTCCTGGAACATAGCTTTTACATACATTTTTTCAAATGATTTCTGCATTTCCCTATCAGCATTGTGATTACAACTATTAAAAATATTATATTTAGCTCCAAGAAGTAGCTATCCTTTTCAAATATAGTGCAAACTATTCCGATAAAAAAATCCAAGCATAAATATTTCATCAGCTTTATTTTAAAACACTTGTTCTCTTCTTCGTTTATCTCCCTGTTTCTGTTCTCAACTGGATATAACACATACACAAATACTTCCAGGGCGAATAATACAATAAGTGAAACAAATTCATGTAAACAGAGATTCTTAACTACAAGCAGAGTAGTAATATATGTTAAGCATGACAAAACAAAGCATATCCAGAATTTTTCCAAATGCAAACCACCTGCATAGGAACGCAATGGTGAGAAAATCACAAAGAAAAATATCCCTTCTAAGACCATATCGAGTTTCAGTGCGATGAACAAGCTTGCAACCAAAAATAACCCAACTTCCAAGGTTATGACAAATCCATATTCATAGACTTCCCGATCTGCTTCATCAACCATGCTCTTTTTGATAACATAATCTGTCAACAACTTTGCTACTTTTCTCATTTATTTGTTTTTCCTGAATTTCCTCACTTCTTCCGGCTGTTTAGGTTGATGGTATATGAGTGCACATCTGCTGTTTGCAGCTTTTGATAACATTCCATCAGCAACGGATGTTAATGCTTTTGCTAATACAGTTTTCTTTTCATTTTTCTTCATTATGTATACCCCCTTAATGAACTATTTTTGTAATCATATCATATTCCCCCGCAAGATAATCACTAATATGTCAAAAATACGGCAATAGCTGTCAATTTTCCAGTAGATTCATGACAACGGGTCATCCGTCTTTAGGATATCTTTAATTTTATCCATGAGTTCCGAGTTGTAAAATATCAGACCGAAAGTATATCAACCTTGCACGGGGTTCTAAATTTATAAAAGAATTTTCAGCACTTATCGGTCTGCCGTTAAGTTCCTACTTTTTAAACGACGGAGACATCAGAAAAAATGCTAAGCCACAGGTTTTAATCCGTGGCTTAGCACCATATTTTAAGATTCAACTCCCAAAGTCAGGTATCATATTCCCCTCAAAATAATCCCTAATATGTCAAAAATACGGCAATAGCTGTCAATTTTCCGGCAAATTCATAACAACGGTCAGGCAAAATACAGAATCCTGTGCTTCCACTAGAATTTCGCCCTGGTACTTTTCTGCAATTCTTGCTATGGAATTTAATCCATATCCATGTCTGCCGCTTTCTGTTTTTGTGGATTGATATTTTCCGCTTCTGTCGTTTTTTAAGACATGCTCATATGGATTCTTTATCAGCATGACCAGCGCCTGCTTTTTCACTCCCATGGATATTTCTATCACCTTTTGGTGCTGCCTGCAGTCCCGGACAGCTTCTATTGCATTATCCAGTGCATTTCCCAGTGCTATGCCAATATCACATGGTTCCATGGAAAGCTCCTCTGGAATAAATATTTTTAACTGAAATGTAATCCCGTATTCCTTAGCAACGGCATATTTGAAATTAATCAGACAATCAATGGTACTGTTGCCGGTATTGGAAATGTTTTCGGAAATATTGCTGTTTTTGATAATCTGATTCAGGTTTCTGATTACAGACTCTTTATCACTGTTTTCAACGCTGTTTTTTAAAACAATAAGTTTATTCAGCAGATTGTGCCTGTCCTCATAAAATTCCTCCAACATCTTTTTTTGCGATACCGTAATTTTTTCGATCATATCAAATTGCTGGGCATAAACTGTATGTTCTTTTTCATAAGCAAAAACTTTATTTATTTTTACATACAATTCAAAAATAATGACATTAAATAAGATAAGAATGCTGATAGTGATAACAGCAAAAAGGACTTTCCTTCTGAGCAAAATTCATTGATCGCAATGACTATGCTTCCCACTGGCACCAACAGGAGAAAAAAATAATATTTTCCCGGTACCGGACTCTCCTTTCTTTTTTCTGCCACCATCGACAGTGCATATACAGAAAGGATCATCAGGATGTTCGATAATACCAACCCAATAATATCCCTTTGCTGGCTTTCCCCTATTTCAAAGCTATTGATTAGGGAAAAGACAAAGACCTCAATCAACGACCAGCCTGCATAGAATGTAGCCAATAAAAGTATTTTTCCTTTCCACGGCTTTGGTAGGCAACCATCGCTATGGACAGAATCAGTAAAATGTTCAGAATGGTTGCAAAAATTTGCAGGCGCCCATTATGATAACCAAAGAAAAATTGGAATATGCAATAAACAATCCACAGAGAAACAGAAAGTATACTATTCTGCTTTTCTTCAAAAAAGCTTCCCCAAAATCTTTTTACAATCCATACGGTTGCGATAACAATAGAAATATTTAATAGAATATCTTCTATTTGATTATACATTGATTTCCCCTCCCAGAAGATGGCTGTATTGTTGGTTAAAGTATTTCTGCCGTTCTTCGCTTATAGGCAGTTTCTTCCCATTTACCAACGTTATTTCTATTTTTGTCCTTGATCTAATCAAATAATAATTTACCAGATAAGACTGATGTACTCTCAAAAAAGGTATTTTTCCATCTGACATTTTTTGTTCTATCTCTGACAGTTTCCCGTTAAATGTGTAATGCTCCCCGTTTTGCGTATATATTGTAACTTTCCTGGCATTGCTTTCAAAGTATAAAATCTCTTTACATAGAATTTTATATTCTTCATGCTTATAAGAAAAGGTAAAATAGACCATTTTACTGCAGACTCTCTGATAAGTTTCCAGAAATGTCTTTGTCAATATCTCCTCATCGATTGGTTTCTTTATAAATCCAAATACATCCAACCGGAACAATTCCATCATATATTTATCATAGCCTGATACATAAATCAGAAATACATTATCATCCACCTTCCGTATATTTTCAGCCGCAGTGATGCCATCGCCACCCTTCATCTGAATATCCAAAAAGATGATGTCATACTTTGTTCCTGATGTAACCTGCCTTTTGAGTTCCCTACCACTGTAAAAAACATCAATATTCACGGGAATGCTTTCCCGCTTGCATACTTCAGAAATTATATGCTCTATCTGATTCACAATTACATTTTCATCATCACAAACAGCAATTCTTATCATGTGCACTACCTGCATTATACTTATAAAAGTGGACACATTGGTTAAATAGACTTACTATTAACATAGACACCAAAAGGAGGTATCTTTTATGTCCACAAAACAACATTACGATGAGGATTTCAAACGAACCCTCGTTGAGCTTTACCACAATGGTAAAACTCAGGCCTCTCTTATCAAAGAGTACGGCGTATCTCAAACTGCTCTTTCCAGATGGGTCAAACAGTATTCAACTGTTGAAACTGATGACGGTGAAGTTCTTACTGCAAAGCAGGTGAAAGAGCTTCAAAAACGTATGGCTCAGCTGGAAGAAGAAAACCAAATACTAAAAAAAGCGATTGCCATATTCACGCCACACTCAAGCAACGATTAGATGCCGTGCATAAGCTGCGTCATCAATACGATATCAAAACTCTTTGTCGAGTTCTTCGCATAAATCGCAGTACTTATTACAAGCACTTTTATTCAGATTTAGCACCTCGTACAAAAGAAAATCCGTTGATTCGTAAGCACCTTTTACAAATCTATACTGATTACGATAACTCTCTTGGTGCTTACAAGATCCGTCGTGTATTAGAACGTGATTATGGCATAAACATCAGTCTCGGCAGAGTGGACCGCCTGATGAACACTATGAATCTACCAAAACGTTCCACAGAAAAACCAAAATGGAAAGGTGCCTGGAAAGACAATGGTCCTTGTGAGTAACACTCCCTTTTGAAATCGAGACAGATTCACGTCCCCTCTCGCTTTTAAAATTTCTTACCGCACTTTGGGCAATACTCAAAATTTTCTGCTGTCTCATACCCACAGTAATTGCAATGTTTATAGTTATACCCATAGGTCACTTTTGAAATTCTCTGCAAATGCTCCGGGCGAATCAGTACCTGCTCTCCCCGGGCAATGGCCTTTCCCATCTCCGGATCCAGTTCATACAGCGTATTACAGCAGCTTGTCCGCACATAATAGTGCTTATTCCACTTAATACACGGTATGAAAAACATAGCCCGTCTCCTATCTCACCAGTCCCATGTTGCTTCTGTATTCCTCATTCAGCTGCCGCAGTTCCTTCTCCCCGTTAATGTACGGTTCATAAAATGTATCCACGGAACCACCGCCCAGATTATCACAACCGTTGCAGAAGTCACAGGCTCCACCGCACTGGTTCAAACCCTCCTGTATAATGCGGATCCGCTCTTCTCTCGTTGTATCTTTGATCAGTATACTTTTGATCTCCATATGCCATCACCTTTCCTGATTTATCAATACTATATATCAATAATAATGAAACTGCCTGATATGCGATAACTTTATTTTACCACACATCAGGCAGTCTGTTATCATTTTATTTCTTTACCCCGGCAATATCATCCGGATCCCGGCCTTGATAATTCCGATCCCTACCGGTATTAAAATGATTGTACAGCAGAAGATCACTCCCACGCCCGACAGGATGAGGCCGATGGGCAACAGGATCAGCAGCCACACACAGGCCTTTAAAATTGCCCCGGTAATCTTATATGCGATTCCGAATAAAATGGTTAACAGCAACAGACACAATATAAATGAAATCATAATTTTTCTCCTTTCCATAATGTAGGCCACATGCTTCACAGAAAAAACTCCTGTCTTTGTAGCTATTATATCCGGTTGTCCCACCATTTTCAGTACGTAATGTTGCACGATAAGTCATCCTAATATAGGAAAAGGACAGAGGATATCCTCTGCCCTTTTCTAGGCTGTTTCTATGCTGTTTCTTCAGGAATGGTCCCGGAACATAATGCATTCCTTCACTGTTTCCAACAGCTTCTTTTCATCCATCGGCTGTTGATAATGTCTTCCGCAAAGGCATTGGCGCTCATGGCAATGATGGGGACATTTCCGGCATCCGACCGTTTCATGGACCGGATCATGCGGGTGGCATCCCAGCCCTTTAGCTTCGGCATCATAATGTCCATGAAGATCACATCGTAATATCCCAGCTCAGATTTTTGAACTTTTGTACCGCCTCTTCTCCGTCTGCAGCGCACTCTACGTGGATCCCGTAATCCTCCAGCATGAATTTTGTGATCTCCATGTTGAGTTCATTGTCCTCTGCTAACAGCGCCCGCAGACCTTCCACCGGGATTTCCTCATAGTTTACGTTCTTCTCCTTCTCCACCGGTTCCCCGATTTTGAACGGAAGTGTCATGGTCACAGTAGTTCCGACGCCTTTTTTACTCTCTATGGCAATGTCTCCATCCAGCCTGTCCACGATTTTCTTTGCAATGGCAAGTCCCAGTCCTGTGCCTTCGTACCTGGATCTGCTGGTCTCATTCTCCTGCGTGAACGGTTCAAAAGCATGTTCCAGAAAGGTTTCACTCATGCCGATACCAGTATCGGCACAGCCGAATTCATAGACTACCCGCTCCTCGTCCGCATATTTTTCTGCACACCAGACACGCACACTGCCGCCCGGTCCGGTAAATTTAACCGCATTATCAGAAATATTGGTCAGCAGTCTCTCCACATAGATTGGATTCCCTGCCAGATCCATATGGCGGATATCACTCTGTTCCCAGTCAACAATATATTCCACATTCTTTTCTGCCGCCTGCTTCTGCTTGCCGAGGTTAACCCGGTTCAGCAGTTCTGCCAGATTAAACGGAATCTCCTGTTCCACTACACCTCCCGACTCCAGTTTGTTCATATCCAGAATATCATTCACGATAGAGACCAGATACTTCGATGAAGTCATGATCTGTTCCCGGCACTTTCTCTGTACCTCCAGATCATCCGGATAACGGTTTGCCAGATTCAGCGTGCCGATAATGCCATTCATGGGTGTCCGGATATCATGACTCATATTTGACAGGAAACGGGCCTTCAAAGCTGCTGCCTTCCTGGCTTCCTCCACCTGATACATCAGTTCATGTTCCCACTTCTTGGTATCGCTGATGCTGCGGATCAGGCAGAGCACATGGGTCAGTACACCGTTTTCGTCTCTCTTTTTTTCCACAAAACGGAGTCTGTGCCAGTCGCCATCCTTCATCCGGTATTCTAAGACTAACGTCTCTTCATTCTTCATGCGTTCCGGCAGGGTCTTCAGATCCACAAATTTGAAAAATGCCTCCTGATACTCCTCCGCCACGTATTGTCTGCATACCTTTTCATTGCTTTCCGACAGCTTTCCCGATTTCGTGAACTTCAGATGCTCGGTATCCCGGTTATTGATCTCTTCGAAATAATCTGCCTGAATATCGATCCGTGAAATATACTGGTAAGTTCTGGCGATGGAGGAAATGATCTCGTTACTCAGCTTCACTTTCTCCAATGTGTCCTGTAACTGCTTCTGGATTGCTTTTTCTTTGTACAGAATGCTGTCTATATTCCGGCAATAATTTATTCAGGATGTCATTTTCGTTCTGCTCATAGTTTAAAGACATCGTTTTCCCCTTCTACGGCACAATAAAAGCCGTCTGCCAAAAATGTGCACTGACAGACGGCTCACGATAAACATACTCCCCTACACTCAGGAATCTGCTGCAACCGGCTGTCATAGTCTGATTTTTCTCTATGTTCAGACCTTAGACCCATCTGGCTTTGTGTCCCCGTTTTTCAGCGGGTTTACTAAATAGATATTATTTTTATTACATTTTCTCCGGAGCTTCGAATCCCAGCATATCAATACAGGTCTCCAGGATATCTCTGGTCAGCACTAAAAGTGCTACCAGTCCCTGCTTACGCTCCTCATTCTCTTCACCTAAGATCTTGGTCTCATGGTAGAAGTGGTTGAACGCATTGGCAAGATCGTAAATATAGGCACAGACCTTATGGGGTGCCAGTTCTTCTCCAGCGGTAGCGATCATGGTATTGAACTGTGCCAGTTCCATGGCAAGCTCTTTCTCGGACGCATTACCGGGCTGCTGTAATTTTACAGCGGTCAGGTCTCCGCCCTGCTCCTTGTATTTATTCAAAATAGACTTGATTCGCACAATGGTATACAGGATGTAGGGGCCGGTATCTCCCTCGAAGGAGGTGAAACGGTCGATATCAAAAACATAATCCTTGGATGCCTGATTGGACAGATCACCGTATTTTAACGCGGAGATAGCTACCACGTCCGCTACCTTTCTCGCCTCGGCATCTTCCATATCGCGGCCTTCCTTGATCTTTTTGTACATCTCATCCTGGGTATCCTTGATCAGGTTCTCGAGACGCATAACACCGCCCTGTCTGGTCTTGAAGGGTTTGCCATCCTTGCCGTTCATGGTACCGAAGCCCAAGAACTTCAGCTCGGTCTCGGGTTCTACCAATTTCGTCTTGCGGGCACAGCGGAATACCTGCTCGAAGTACAATTCCTGACGCTTGTCCACCACGTAGATCAGCTCGTCGGGATGATACAGCTTCATACGCTCCATAATAGTAGCCAGGTCTGTGGTATTGTACAGAGAGGCCCCGTCGGACTTTAAGATCATGCAGGGAGGGATCTCCTTGGTGTCGGTATCTTCCTTGACATCCACTACCAACGCACCCTCACTTAAGTGTGCATAGCCGTTGTCCTTCATATAAGCGACCATCTCCGGGATGATGTCATGGACATCGCTCTCTCCCTTCCACAGATCGAATTCTACGTTTAATTTGGAATAATTCTTCTTCAGGTCGTTCACAGACACATTGATAATGTGCTTCCACAGAGCACGATATCCTCTGACACCGCTCTGTAATTTGAAGGTTGCTTCCATGGCCTTTGCCTTGTACTCGGGATCTTCCTTGGACTTGGCGCTGGCTGCGGGATAGATTTCCTCCAGTTCACTGATGGTAAACGGAGCTTCCTCGGGATATTCCCCGGCGAAGTTCTCATCAAAATATACCAGTTCCGGCTGTCTCTCCTGTAAACCGGTGATGACCAGACCCATCTGTAATCCCCAGTCACCCAGATGCACATCACCGATAACCTCATGTCCCACATAGCGGCTGATGCGTTTTACGCTCTCACCGATCACTGCGGAACGTAAATGTCCCACATGCAGAGGTTTTGCCACGTTGGGGCCGCCGTAGTCGATAATGATCTTCTTGGGATGTTCGGGCTTCTCCAGACCGAATTTTCATTTGCCTCCATGCCCTGTAAATAGGTGAGCAAAAATGCCTCACTGACCTTCAGGTTCAGGAATCCGGGGGCTACTGCCACCACTTCGGAAAATACCTTGCTGTCTTTTAACTGCTCTGCCACGTCGTTTGCGATCATGATGGGGGCTTTTTTATACAGCTTGGCTCCCGCCATGGCGCCGTTACACTGATATTCGCACAGGTCAGGACGGTTGGAAAGCATTACTTTTCCTAAGCTTCCGTCATAGCCTGCTGCGGTAAATGCCTGCTGCATTTCCTCTGTCAGCATTTCTAAAAATTTCTTCATGTCAGTCAATCCTCATACCTTTCAGTAATCTGCTGGTATTCCGTTACTTCCTGTAATGTACCGGAATATCTTGTGCAGTCACAATTTCTATCTCTCACGCTTCTGCGCTGTTTTCAATATTTCTACTATATCCTAAAATTCCTCATCCCGCAAGACGCAATTACGCATTTGCGATCTGTGCTTCCCTGCTCCGCCTTGAAAAGGCACAACCGCAGTAATTCTGCCGGTACAGCTCATACTCCGCGGACAATTCGATGGATCTCTTATAACCGTTCTTTTTCTTGAAATCCGAAGGCAGCCAGGAAATCGCATATTCCCCGGAAATTGCCTGCCCGATCTCATTGATCTTCGCCGCATTTTTCAAGGGGCTGATAGTCAGGTCGTGGCAAAATAGTCATATCCGCCGGCCTGTGCCAGTTCCGCGGTCTTACGCAGTCGCAGATCGAAGCAGCGGAAACACCGCTCTCCTCCCTCGGGGCAGTTCTCATACCCCTTCGCCATCTCATAAAAACGCTCCGGTTCATAATCTCCCTCCACGATGTCGATGGGCCAGCCCTTTTCTTCTTTATTATAAGCTGCGATCAGACGCTTCTGCTCCGCCACGCGCTTTCGATATTCTTCCGAAAAGGAAATATTGGGATTATAATAAAATACCGTAATCAAAAAATAACGGCACAGATATTCCAGACAATAACTGCTGCAGGGTGCGCAGCAGCTATGCAGAAACAGGCGGGGCGGCCGGTAATCCGGCGCTGCCTCGCCCTTCTCCTGTAAGGTATTTAAAATTTTCTCTAATTCTTTCTGATAATTTACCTGGTTCATACGGTTCTCTTTCCGGCAATACTCTCGCAGTGCCCATTGCCTGCGCTCATTATAGCATACTTCACCGGACAATCCGCAATATTTTTTACGCAAATCATCCACTATGCCGGACAGATCATCCATTTTCACAAGGCACATTCACACAATTACAACAGATAAAATCCGGCGCTGCCCCCGGGCACGGTAACCTTTCCGCCTGTAAATACAGCTTCCCCGCCGAAGGTATACAAAGCTTCCCTTACCGCATAGTTTCCGTCGAAGCTGACCTCTCTGTCCGCCGGATTGATGATGACCAGGATCTTCTCCTTGTCATCACTGCGCAGATACGCCAGAGGATATTGTTTTTCCTCGGCATAGACAAACTCGATCTCTCCGCGGCTCTGCAATGCGCTGTGAGCCTGACGGATGTTAATTAACTTCTGAATCTCATGGTACAGGGAATCCGGATCTGCCATCTGCGCCTCTACCGTGGGACGGTCTGCGGACTCATCCTGTTTGACATAGAGCTTTTCCTTCGGTGCCGCACTGAAACCGGCATTGGTGGTATGATCCCACTGCATGGGCGAGCGGGAACCGGTACGTCCGTAACCGCCCTCTACAGAATGCAGTTTTTCCACATAGCGCATACCGATCTCATCGCCATAATATAAGAAAGGTGCACCGGGCATGGACAGGAGGAATGCAAATGCCACCTTTAACTCCTCCCCATGAATGCTTCTCGCCAGACGATCCATATCGTGGTTGCCGGAGGGAATACAGATCAGACCTTTGCGCTGTGCCTTTTCATAATTTTCCTTGTATTTCTCTACGAAGGCTGCCACATCACCCTTACCTCTTCCGGAGAAGAAAGGCTCCTCGCAGCGGAACAGATCGTTATAATGAGACGGTCCGAAATGTAGTAAAAAGTCCATATGAAAGCCGCCCTGCAGGGACTTGTCCGGTTCTCCCCATTCAGATACCAGCACTGCCTCGGGGAACTCCGCATCCAGGAACGTTCTTACCTTTCTCCACAGAGCAATGTTTCCCTTGCCGTCCTCATCGTTTTTCACCAGAGAACCTGCCATATCCACGCGGAAACCGTCACAGCCCATGCCGATCCAGAACCGCATGACATTTTCCATCTCTGCAAGCGTTGCCTTAGGCCCCGGATCATCGGGATCCTGCTGCCAGCCCTGTGTCTTTTTATAAAATCCGTAATTGAGTGCCGGCTGGTGTGCGAAAAAGTTCACGATCACAGAGCCCTCTCTCTCGGAGATACCGCACAGACTTCCCATGTTCTCAAGCTGTCCCCAGGTGCTGTCGGTCCAGATATAACGGTCGGTAAATTCATTGCGGTCTGCCTTACAGGACTCCTTGAACCAGGGATGTGCCACGGAGGTATGTCCCGGCACCAGATCTAACAGGATATGCATGTCCCGCTTGTGTACTTCGTGAAACAGACGCTTCAGATCCGCATTGGTGCCGTATCTGGGAGCTGCCTGATAGTAGTCCGCCACATCATAGCCTGCGTCTCCGAAGGGTGATGCAAAACAGGGGTTCATCCAGATTGCATTGCATCCCAGTTTCTTAATATAATCCAGTCTTTCTATGATACCCTGAAAATCGCCGATACCGTCACCGTTAGTATCCAGAAAAGACTGGGGATAAATTTCATAAAAGATTGCATTATCAAGCCACTTTGCCATAGTGTACTCCTTCCTGTATGCTTTATTCTTATTGTAAAAAACGTTTTCCGTTACTTTCTTTTTAACATACCACGGAATGGCTACTTGTACAACTACGAAAAACATCTATAATAAAGTAGCTTGATGCCCCGATATGAGCATAAAACGGAAGCATAAGAAAATAAGAACGAGGTCTATCATGTTAACACAAAAAGTAAGCACCATCGATGAACTCCTGCAGTTCGTCAGTACGTTACGCCAAAAGCACGGCGTCCGCCTCTGGTTCCGCGGGGAAGAGAATGCGGATCTGACTTTGATCCCTTCCATCCAACGAAGCCAGAAAAGGCTGGACTCCGAACGCTATATTGCCAATGATTTCTATATCCGGGCGAGACAGATCCTGGACAATCCTCCCGACAAACACAATTACGCCAGCTGGGTCTCCCTGATGCAGCACTACGGTCTGCCCACGAGAATGTTAGACTGGACCCAGTCTCCCCTGATCGCCGTATTTTTCGCCACGGAGACTTACCGGGAGACTCCGGACACCGATGCCTGCGTCTGGGTACTGACACCGGGTCTGTTGAACGAGAAGGAAGGCTTCGGCAACTGCATCTATCCCATTGATGCGGACACCACACAGGAAATGCTTCTGCCCGCCTTCAAACACAACCACCACAATCCGGAATTGAAAAACAAGATCCTGGCTTGCAGCTCCACGGAGAACAACCTCCGCATGTACTCCCAGTACTCCAACTTCACCGTACATAACTCTCTGGAACGTCTGGAAGATATCTGCGATGAAAATATGCTGTATAAGATCATTATTCCCTCCGGGCGGAAACAATACTTTATTGAAAGTCTGCGGGTATTCGGCATCTCCGAGAGCTTCGTATACCCCGACCTGGATCATATATCCAGCGATTTGAAAGATTCCTATGGAATCTGAAAATCATTTGCGATTTTGAAGGACTCCTATGGGATTTAGATTCATTAATTAAGAAAGGAAATATACACATGAAAATCGTATTACAGCATCTGACCAAGAAATTCCCCGCCCGCGGTCCTGTCCGCGGCAGGAAGAACCGTGAGGATGTCATTGCCGTGAATGACTTCGACTTCGAGATCCCCGACGGCAAGCTGATCGGACTCTTAGGTCCCTCCGGCTGTGGCAAAAGTACTGCCCTGAATCTGATCTGCGGTCTGCTGAAACCCACCGATGGCAAAATCTTTTTCGGCGAAGATGATGTCACCGGACTTCCTCCCGAGAACCGCGGTGTCGGCATGGTGTTCCAGAACTATGCCCTCTACCCCCACCTCACTGTGGAGAAAAATATTCAGTTCCCCTTAGAGAACCTGAAGGGTGCTGACAAGCTTTCCAAAGAAGAGATGAGCAAGCGCGTGCTGGAAGCAGCAAAGCTGGTACAGATCGACCACCTGTTAGAGCGCAAACCCAATGAGCTCTCCGGCGGTCAGCAGCAGCGTGTTGCCATCGCCAGAGCCTTAGTCAAGCTGCCTCGCGTTCTTCTTTTGGATGAGCCCCTCTCAAATCTGGATGCCAGACTCCGTCTCCAGACCAGAGAAGAGATCCGCCGGATCCAGCAGGAGACACAGATCACCACCATCTTCGTTACCCACGATCAGGACGAAGCCATGAGCATCTCCGATATGATCGTCGTGATGAAGGACGGTATCGTACAGCAGATCGGCAAGCCCCAGAACGTATACGATGATCCCGTGAATCTGTTCGTTGCAAAGTTCCTCGGCACGCCTCCCATCAATGTATTTTCCGGTGAGGTAAAAAATGAGCAGTTATACATTGGCTCCGAGGCTGTCCTGTCCACTCCCGGAGTAGCGGACCAGCCCGTGCATGTCGGCATCCGCCCGGAAGACTTCATCTTAAAAGAGGACGGACCTCTCTCCTGCGATCTGGTGCGTCTGGAGGTCATGGGCCGGGATGTGAGCATTGTTTCCACCCATGAGAAGTCCCAGAACGTTACCATCCGTTCCATCATTGATGCGGACGAAGGGAAATCTCTTCCCACCGGAAAAGTGCATTTCGCCTTAAAACCCGCAAAAGTATTCCTCTTTTGCACCGACACCGAAGAACGCATCCGTTTTTAATATTTTATCCGATTTTGCAGTCCGGCGGTATTCATGGGCTGCAGAAAGAATTGAGGTTTCTTATGGAAAAACAAAATATGAAAGCCTGGCTCTATCTATTGCCGGCATTCCTGTTTCTGGGTGCTTTTATGATCTATCCTCTTATCGACGTATTCGTGTACTCCTTTGAAGAGGGTTACAATTCTGCATCCCAGACCTTTTACGGCGTAGGCATGTACAATTACTCCTATGTGCTCCACGATCCGTACTTTTTACAGGCACTGAAAAATACCTTCATTCTGGTCATTATCACCGTTCCGGTCTCCACCGGACTGGCACTTCTGATCTCCGCCGCCCTAAGCTCCATCAAGCCTCTGCGGGATCTGTTCCAGACCATATTTTTCCTGCCCTACGTAACCAATACTCTGGCGGTCGGTCTGGTCTTCATGATTCTTTTCAAAAAAGACCCCTTACTCCGACGGTCTGATCAATCTGCTGATCCAGTTTTTCGGCGGCAGCTCCGTGGATTTCATCGACGGACCCTACTGGGCGAAAATGTTCGTGCTGTGCTTTTACACCATCTGGATCGTTATGCCTTTTAAGATTCTGATCCTGACCAGTGCTCTCGCCAGTGTAAACCCCATGTACTACAATGCGGCACGAGTGGACGGCACTTCCCGTTTCCGGATGTTCACGAAGATCACTCTGCCCATGATCTCCCCCATGGTATTCTACCTGATCATCACCGGTTTTATCGGTGCATTCAAGGCCTACAGTGATGCTGTGGCACTCTTCGGAACGAACTTAAATGCCGCAGAAATGAATACGATTGTCGGCTATGTTTACGACATGCTCTATGGTGACAGCGGCGGCTTTCCTTCCTATGCTTCCGCGGCGGCGATCCTGCTGTTCGCCATCGTCCTGACTATCACCTGCATCAATCTGCTGGTCAGCAAAAAACATGTCCATTATGTATAGGAAAGGAGGTCTTTGTGATGTCTGATGTTACATCTGATTATGAAAAAATCGAGAAACGCACCCGGATCCGCGGCAATATCCGCAATGGGATCGTCTACTTTTTTCTGTGTCTGTGGGCACTGATCGTACTGTTCCCTTTTTACTGGATGGTACTGACCTCCGTAAAAAGCTACGGCTCCTATAATGCAGAATATATTCCGAAGTTTTTCACCCTGTCTCCCACTTTACAGAACTACGTGGACGCTTTTACCACTGTTTCTCTGGGAAGATACCTGTGGAACACTTTGTTTTTCACCGTGGTCACCACTGCCATCATGCTGGTGGTCATCACCCTGGCAGCCTTCGCTTTTGCAAGGTTGAACTTTGCCGGAAAAGATCTGATCTTTACGTTATTTTTATCTCTGATGATGATTCCCAATGAACTGGTGGTCATTACGAATTTCACCACCATCACGAATCTGGATCTGCGCAATACCTTCACCGGTCTGATCCTGCCTTCCGTGACTAGCGTATTTTATATCTATCTGCTACGGGAGAATTTCGCACAGATTCCGGACGAGCTGTATTATGCCGCCAAGGTAGACGGTACTTCCGATCTGCGATATCTGCGCAAGGTCATGGTGCCCATCTGTAAGCCCACGCTGATCACCATCGTGATCCTGAAGGTTATTGAATGCTGGAACTCCTATGTGTGGCCCAGACTGATCACCGATGATCCGGATTACTATCTGGTGTCCAACGGTATCCAGGAGATCCGTGAGAATGGTTTCGGCAGAGAGAACATCCCTGCCATGATGGCTGCGGTGGTCGTGATCTCCGTTCCTCTGGTGGTGTTGTTCCTCGTATTCCGTAAAAAAGTCATGGCAGGTGTTGCCAGGGGAGGTACCAAAGGATGAGTCAATTTAGCAAAAAGCTGGCACTCGTATGTGCCCTGGGCGGGCTGTCCCTGTCTCTGACCGGCTGCCATGGGTCCAAGGGGCTGCCGGAATTCACTGTTCCGGAGGAATTCGATACTTCCAGGAACTATGAGATCACCTTCTGGGCGAAAAATGATACCAACAAAACCCAGACGGAAATCTACAAGAAAGCCATTGCGGATTTTGAAGCCCTGTATCCCAATATCACGGTGAACCTGAATCTATACACGGATTACGGCAAAATTTACAACGATGTCATTACCAATATTTCCACCAATACGACACCCAATGTCTGCATCACCTACCCGGATCACATTGCCACCTACCTCACCGGGCAGAATACCGTAGTTCCTCTGGATGACCTGTTTGCCGATGAAAAATACGGTCTGGGCGGCACGGAGCTTGCCTATGACGGTCCTGCCAGAGAAGAAGTCATTCCTCAGTTTTTGAATGAATGCTCCATCGACGGTCATTACTATGCCGTTCCTTACATGCGTTCCACCGAGGCCTGCTACGTGAATAAGACCTACGTGGAAAATCTTGGATATACTCTGCCGGATGTACTGACCTGGGACTTCATCTGGGAAGTCTCCGAGGCTGCCACCGCCCAAAATGCGGACGGCACCTATGTGGTCAACGGGCAGAATGTACTGATCCCGTTTATCTATAAGTCCACCGACAACATGATGATCCAGATGTTAAAGCAAAAGAACGCGGGATATTCCACCGCTGACGGCAGCATTGAACTTTTCAACGATACCACCACGGATCTCCTGTACGATATTGCCGGACATGTAAAAAGCGGTGCCTTTTCCACCTTCAAGATCTCCGGTTATCCTGCGAACTTCCTGAATGCCGGGCAATGTATTTTCGCCATTGATTCCACCGCCGGAGCCACCTGGATGGGTACGGACGCTCCGCTGTCGGATATCAGCGAGGATTCTCTGGTGCAGTTTGAGACCGCCGTGCGGATGATTCCCCAGTTTGACCCGGAGCATCCCTGAAATGATCTCTCAGGGTCCTTCCGTCTGCGTCTTCAATAAATCAGACTCTCAGGAAGTACTGGCATCCTGGCTGTTTGCCCAGTATCTGCTCACCAACGATGTGCAGATTGCTTATTCCGAGACAGAAGGCTATGTACCTGTAACCTCTAAGGCACAGAACTCCGCAGAGTATCAGGATTATCTGTCCGAATGCGGTGCGGATAACAGTACGCATTATGCGGTGAAAATTGAGGCTTCCAAACTGTTGCTTAACAACGTAGACAACACCTTCGTTACACCGGTATTTAACGGTTCCGCATCCTTACGTGATGCCTCCGGACAGTTGATTGAAAACGTGGTGAAGTCCACCCGCAGAAAAGAGACTGTGGATGATACCTACATGCAAAAGCTTTACAGCGATGTAGAAAGCCTGTACCGTCTCGGTCAGGGAAGTGATGCCTCCTTCGGCAAAAAGGAACTGGGTGCCATGCCCCGGGCTTCCGTGATCCTGTTAAGCACACTTGCAGTCACCTGGCTTCTGATCCTCCTGTATGTAGGGCGGGAATATTTAAAAAACAGAAAGAGTAATTTTTCAGCCCCATTCGTAAGATAATATCTGGTGGTATTATCCTGCGCATGGGGCTCTTTTTGCTAAAAAATCTTGATTTATCTTGCATTTCAGGTATAATGTAACTGTTCGGTGTCTGAATGCGCCGGATAAATTGAGGAGATGTCTGTGTATCTGCACAGACCCATATGCGCCACAAGCGCAGGAATGGAGGATTATTATGAAAAAGAAGACACTTGCATTAACCATGGCTATGGCTCTGGTTCTGTCTCTCGCTGCATGTGGAAACAGCAATGCAGACGTTGCTGCTGAATCTACCGCTGCTGCCACCACCGAGGCTGCTACTACCGAAGCCGCTACTACCGAAGCCGCTGCTACCGAAGCTTCTACCGAGGCTGCTGAAGCTGTTGCTGATGAGAAATCCGAGGGTGTTATGACCTACGAAGAGTACATGGCTGCTGATCTCGATTCCGAAGTTGTGATCGAGGCTTATGTTCAGGCTAAACAGTCCTGGTGGGAAGATAAGGCTACCCTGTACACCCAGGATCAGGATGGTGCTTACTTCATCTACAATTCCGTATGTTCCGAAGAGGATTATGCTAAGCTGGTACCCGGTACCAAGATCAAAGTAACCGGTTATAAGACCGAGTGGTCCGGTGAAGTAGAGATTGCTGAAGGTGCTACCTTCGAGATCGAAGAGGGCAGCTACATCGCTCCCGTTACCGATGTGACCGATCTGTTAGGCACCGATGATCTGATCAACTACCAGAACCAGTTCGTAGCTTTCAAGGGTATGACTGTAGAAGCTGCAGGTCAGGATGCTGACGGCAACGATGTTGCTTTCCTGTACAACTACGATGGTTCCGGTGAAGACGGTAACGACCTGTACTTCAACGTTTCTCTGAATGGTCAGACCTATACCTTCACCGTTGAGTCTTATCTGTGCGACAACACCACCGATGTTTACAACGCAGTAAAGAACTTAAAGATCGGTGACACCATCGATATGGAAGGTTTCCTGTACTGGTACGAAGGTGTGAACCCTCACATCACTTCCGTGACTGTGAAGTAATTTCATCAGATATTAAGCTATATTGACAATAAAAAGAACTGGCTTCCCAGGAAGACAGTTCTTTTTTATTGTCCACTTATATGCTTTACTTATCTGTTGCCAGGTACACCTGCGCATACCTATCTTCTCTCTGCCTGTCGGAATTCTTCTGCCTCCATCAGCGTCTCAGCGATCTCCTTCTCTGGCTCTACTATCTATGCGAAGTGATCAGCCTTTATTTTCTGCTCTCCAGCCATTGTTTCGCGATTTGGAATCCCTCCATGGGAACGCAGAATCGCTGATCTCTAGGCGGCTGCAATGCGGCATCCAGTTCCTCCATATCGAACCACTCCACACTCTCCACTTCCTCTTTTTGCAGGATAAGCTTCGCAGCATCTACCGGCTTAGTGTACATATAGACGAATGCAACCTCGTTGTCCCGAAACATTTTTCCATGAAATTCCTTTTCGTATTGAATATCAAAGCATCCGGCGAATTGCAGCTCCTCTTTAGATGCCTGGATTCCCAGTTCTTCGTGAAGTTCCCGGATTGCGGACTCTTCCGGCTCATCCCCCGCCTGAATATGTCCGGCAGAAGAGGTATCGAACCGCCCCGGAAAACTGTCTTTCTCAGCGGAGCGTTTCTGCAATAACAACTGTGCCTTCCCATCCTGTTCTCTTATGATCCAGATATGGGCGGTTCTGTGGCGGACACCCTTTTTATGTGCCTGTGTGCGTTCTATGGTCTCCCCTGTGGGAATGCCTTTTTCATCTACGATGTCAAAAAATTCCATGGTGTTATGGCTCCTTTGTGTTTCTTTGTAGTTTTCCTATCTAAGATCTAATACCATCAGATCAAAATCGTAGTATTCCCCGTCGATCTTAAAATATGCCGGCGAGGTCCCGATTTTCCGGAAGCCATATTTCTCATAGACATGAATAGCTCGTATATTATCGCTTCGAACTTCCAGATTGATCAGTTCTATCGTATGTTCTTTTGCATACATAATGCATTTTTGTAACAGCGCCCTGCCAATTCCCTGCCCCCATTCCGACTTGACCACAGAGATTCCGAATTCGGCGCGGTGGCTCATCCTTCTGGAAAATCCGCTTAGACTGGCATCTCCGATAATCTCTCCATTTTTCCATACTACATAGAGAACGGAATGTTCCTCCTTATTTATATTCTGTATAAATTTCTCTTCCTCTTCTGTCGAAATAGGAAGCCCTTCTTTTCCAAAGGACAGATAATCTGTCTCTCCACCTACCTGCGCTAAATATGCGATGATCTTCTCCGCATCTTCCGGTGTAGCTTCTCTGATATCAAATTCTTCCATAGCTGCCTCCCCTTCGCAAGATTACAAATTTTATTCATAATCAAAGATAGTCTTGGACTGAATAGCATCTCCGTATTTTGCCTTCCATTCCTGATGGGTCGCAGAAGCATCGTACACAGGCAGTGCCTCCGGATCCATCTCCATTTCGATCATCAGGTCATGCCGGTTCGGTCTCGGTGTCACATTTTCATAAATGTTCACCGTATGAACGCCTTCTATCTGCTTCGTCCGATTGAAGATCTTCTTGATGTCCGCAAGCATCTCCCTGCTCGCCGCATCCTCCCGGTTCCATATATTATCTTTAAATTTTACAATGATCAGGTGCTTCATTTTGCATATCCCCCTTATTTTACTATTACTGATATGTTTTATCCTACCACGGCATCCCATTTGCTACAACCAAAATATTCCTGCAAGATCATTTCTACTTTGTCTGCATTCAGAGGACACTGCTTTGTTTCATAGGTGAGAATCAGATTTACCGAAGGAATGATACCATGTCGGCAATATAGCTTTATTTTGTCACAAGCATGATTGCAATAATCCGGATTATCCATCATCCCAAAGTGCTCCCAATAGAAATATTGTCCCGTAAAGGGATGTCGTATCACGAAATCTGGATATAAAATTATTCCATCCAAAACCAGTTTTTCTTCATAGTGAAACGGTATTTTATTTTGATATAGCATTCTGTCAATAATTGCTTCTGATTTAGACCGCAACATCTTCCCATGCGTTCCTTGTACCAATAAATTTTCCGGATGCTTTGTACATTTTTCATAGGGTTCCTCCTGCCACCGCTCCAGTTCCTTATCCAATGGTCTGAAATTCTTAGCCAGCAATTTTCCATATTCCGGATGATTTAATAGATGTTCGGAGTTTATTTTCATCTTGTCTGTCTTCTTCAAGTAGGCTTCCCATCCCGCTGCTTCACTCTCCAATTCCTTTTTTCTATACTCATAGTATTTCTTCAATGCCAGTATTTCTGCCTGATTTCTTTCGGTTTTCGGAAGATAGCGTATTCCATTTTCCTCTTTTACTTTCCATTTGTAGCGGTTTTCATTTTTGAAGCATTGCAATTCTCCTTGCGGAAATTTTTTGTCCAATTTTGTTATCTTTTCTAATTCCTTATTGATAAAGTCTATATAATGGTGTAAATTACAAATCTATATAAAAAGAGCCAAGTGCTCATCTTTCAGTTATAATTAAGTTACCACACAAAACATAATTGAAAGGACGAAACCCATGGCTCAATTACATTTTACATTAGATAGTGATTTTTTGTAGGACTTTTTTCAGAAACTAAGGATGAAGCATTTGGCAAACTTATGGAAGCTTTACTTAATCAGGTTCTTCAAGCTGAATCTACCGAACAACTTGGTGCTAATAACTATGAACGTTCGCAGGAACGTTCTGATTACAGAAACGGAACCCGGACAAGGTCATTAACCACTCGCATCGGAAAGATTGAATTACAAGTTCCTAGACATCGTAATGTCCCATTTAAGACTTCCTTATTCGAGAATTACCAGCGTAATGAGCAAGCTTTAATTACAACCATGATGGAAATGGTAGTGCAGGGTATATCAACCAGAAATGTCAAAAAAGTAACTGAAGAACTCTGTGGAGAGTCTTTCTCTAAATCTACTGTTTCTGAAATTTGTAAGGAACTTGATGTTCCAATTAAACATTTTAAAGAACGTTTACTGCCGGAACATTATCCATTTATTATTGTCGATGCGATATATTTAAAAGTTCGCGAAGATCATCGTGTCAAGTCCAAAGCATTGTTTGTCGCTATTGGGATAAACAATACAGGTCACAAGGAAGTACTCGGTTTTGAAGTATACGATTCTGAGAAAGTAAACACCTGGAAGGACTTCTTTGAAAGTCTTAAAAGTCGTGGCTTACGTGGCGTGGATATTGTGATATCAGATGCACACGCAGGGCTTGTTGAAGCAATAAAGGAATGCTTCTCTGGTTCTTCATGGCAGCGTTGTCAGGCTCATTTTACTAGAAATATCATAGATAAGTGTCCCAAAAAATATAGCACTGGTTTAGCTTCTGAATTGCGAGATATGTTCAATGCAACTACTATTGAAGAAGCCCGTCGACTAAAAGAATCAATATACGATGAATATCAGGACGTTGCAAATGAAGCAATGGTTGTCCTTGATGAAGGGTTTGAAGATAGCATTACAATCATGGCATTACCTTCAAAATATCGTATTGCATTAAGAACCAGCAACATAATAGAGCGTGAAAACAGAGAGATCAGAAGACGAGAAAAGGTCATTCAGATTTTCCCTAATACGGAATCTATTATTCGACTGATTGGTGCAGTTCTTCAGGATGATCATAATGATTGGAGTGTCGGTCACAGAATTTTTGATATGAAAGAGTACTATGACAAACTAAGCTCCATTCAATCAAATCTCCTGAAGATAAAGGCAGCATAGACGGACTAACATAGCTGGAAGATGAATGTACACACAAATTTGGACTTGACTTCCTTATTAATTTCTTCTATTCTGTTTTTTATATTTTCGCGTGTAGTTTTCACTTTTCCTCCTTCTGCACACTGGCTTCTTGACTTCTCCGGGGCTTATTCTTACTTTTTCTTTCTCCTACGCCCCAGCTTCTTGACTTCCCCGGGGCTTATTCTTACTTTTCTTCCTCTCACGCCCCGGCTTCTTGACTTCTCCGGGGCTTATTCTTACTTTTCTTTCTCCTACGCCCCGGTTTCTTGACTTCTCCGGGGCTTATTTCTACTTTTTTTTTCCTACGCCCCAGCTTCTTGACTTCTCCGGGGCTTATTCTTACTTTTCTTTCTCCTACGCCCCGGCTTCTTGATTTCCCCGGGGCTTATTTCTACTTTTTTTTCCTACGCCCCGCTTCTTGACTTCCCGGGGCTTATTCTTACTTTTTCTTCCTCTCACGCCCCAGCTTCTCGATTTCCTTGGGGCTTATTCTTACTTTTCTTTCTCCTACGCCCCGGCTTCTTGACTTCTCCGGGGCTTATTCTTCTTTTCTTCCTCCTATGCCCCCGGCTTCTCGATTTCCCGGGACTTATTCTTACTTTTCTTTCTCTCACCCCCGGCTTCTTGGCTTCCTCGGGGCTTATTCTTACTTTTCTTCCTCTCATGCCCCAACTACCTAGAACCCCAACGGCTTATTTTCTTCTCAGATACCCTTTCAGCCGGTTTCCGTGACTGTCGACGGTTACTGTCAGGGCTCCATAGTCAGTGGTGGTACCAGGGGACCTTAGCATCTTCCAGGCGCTGTAGCGTCGCGGCATGGGGATGGCCATAGGAATTGTTACGACCACAGGAGATAATGGCGGCAGCGGGGCCGGCGGCGGCAAGGAACTCAGAACTGGTGGAATAGCCCTGAGCCGTGATGCGCTACCTTCAGGATGTCTACCTTGAAGCCCCCTTGTCTCCGTGATTCCCACAGTTCCTGCTGTTCTCGCGGTTTCCTGCGATTCCTGCAATTTCCGCACATTCTGCAAAGCCTGTGATTCCTGCGCTACCCGTAACGTCTTCAACGTCTGCAATTCCTGTGTCAGCTGCTGCTCCCTTCGCCTTCCACATCCCCTGTCAGGAGAATGCTTAGCTTCCCGGCACCCACGCCGAAGTTTTTCCTTTCACCGGTATCGCCATGACCGGTTCTCTCACCAGTAACTCCGACAGCAAAGCTGCCGTTCTCACCGTAAACTTCGCTAGCAGCTCTTCCGCCCTCTCCACTTGCTTCCATCCCCTCTGCCGCGCCCCACTTCACTGCTTTCGCAAATACCTCCACGTAGAAGCATTCCGAATAGGCATTGGCATCCGCAAGGGTCGTATTCTCCTCCGGGTGCAGACACCGCAGCCGGAGTCGACTATCCCTGATCTCATCGCCACATTTTATGTAACTTACCGGTACTCCGGCATATTCCGCGGCAACAAGCAATTTTTCAAAAAGCCTCCCTGCGCTCCGCTTCCGTAATCGCAGGCAGAAACATCTGCTCCACGGTAATTCCCCATTCTCCACCGTTCTCCAGCAGTTCCAATATGCCATTCATATGGTCTTCATCTGGGTGCGATACAAACACACCGCGTAGAGACTGGATTCCCCGGCTCTTGAGATAAGGCTTCAACACATATTCACCGATTTTCCTCCGACTGGTACTGCCGCAGTCAAAAGATATGCCCCCTGCCCGGTCTCCACCACGATACCGTCTCCCTGTCCCCGTCCAGAAAAAGTCACACGGCTTCCCCGATCAAAATTGCCGGTCAGTAAACCAACTATTAATACTAAAATCATTGCGGCTACAATTCGGCACATAACTCCCGTTCTATGTCATCACTCCCTGCCATGTATACCAAAAATTTGCTAAAACATGCCGCCATCTGGTGGGACATATTTCAGAGTACCTGTCAGAATGCTGCATCTTTTTTCTGTTACTCTCTCTTTTTCTACCCCTACCGCTATCATCCCACTCTGCGTGTTTCCCGACGCTGCCTTTCTCTTTCAGTGCGGTGTCCGTCTCCATGATTATTTTCCCGCCACATAAGCTGCATAAAGTCTTTGCTGCTTCCATTTTTCCGCATAATTATGATCGACCGCCGCCTCGATCAGATCGGCGTAATACCCACGCCGTCTCGTCTGATTGTGTACCACGCGGCGGCACGCAGCTGCGCATCTTCCCTGTCCGGACTGCGGGAGAGCAAACTGTTCATTGCGCGCGCAAGCTCCGCCCGGCTGACCGCCGCGCTGCCTGCGGCGCTCCCCTGCCCCGCTTCAAAAACCGTTTTCTCTTCCCACGCACCAGTCAGCACCGGAAATATCTCGCGGCCCGTCTCCGAGTCCGCCAGCGTGTCCAGCACGCCGCACAGCTCCCGCCAGCTGACTGCCGGCACATCAAAAAACGTCACGCGCTCCGGCC